>BNJS01000866.1_pt1 | contig 256372 bp, 315 predicted proteins | sample 8540461 | NCBI WGS metagenome assembly BNJS01 (sample SAMD00202454, study PRJDB9452) | human saliva metagenome | isolation source: human saliva | place: Japan | reverse complement strand
TAGCTGATTATGAACGAATCTTCTTTGAGGAAGCCCAATTAGATGAGTCTGGATCAGCAACGATGTCAGGTTATGAAGGGCAAGACTATGCCCTTGTTGAGATTGTAGACCACCAACGTCGCTACAGCAAGGTTGAAAAATAATGAAAAAAAATTGGAATGGATTTGCTAAAAAATCAATTCAAGAGCGCCTAGAGCTAGTTAAGTCTCAGGCGCTTACTTCTATGGAAGCCCAAGAAAGTCTTGAGCAGAATGAAAATCTCAGTCTAGCAGTAGCGGACCAATTGAGTGAAAATGTAGTAGGAACCTTCTCACTTCCATACTCAATCGTTCCAGAAGTTCTGGTAAATGGTCAAGAATACACAGTTCCCTATGTGACCGAAGAACCATCTGTAGTTGCTGCAGCTAGTTTTGCCAGTAAGATTATCAAACGTGCTGGAGGTTTTACAGCTCAAGTTCATCAGCGACAAATGATAGGTCAGGTTGCTCTTTATCAGGTTCCGGATAGAGAGCGAGCTTGCCAGGCTATTTTGAGTCAAAAGGCGGAATTGCTGGAACAAGCAAACCAAGCCTATCCTTCTATTGTCAAACGTGGTGGTGGAGCTAGAGAGCTAACAGTTGAAAAAATTTCTGGTGAGGCTGACTTTTTAGTGGTTTATCTCCATGTCGATACTCAGGAAGCCATGGGAGCTAATATGCTCAATACCATGCTTGAAGCTTTAAAACCAAGTCTAGAGGCTCTCAGTCAAGGGCAAAGTTTAATGGGGATCCTATCCAACTACGCAACTGATTCGTTAGTAACAGCAACTTGTCGGATTGCTTTTCGTTATTTGAGCCGACAGAAGGATGAGGCGCGTGAGTTGGCAGAAAAAATGGTTTTAGCCAGCCAGTTTGCCCAAGCCGATCCTTATCGTGCAGCGACTCACAACAAGGGAATCTTTAACGGAATTGATGCTCTCTTGATTGCTACTGGAAATGATTGGCGTGCTATTGAAGCGGGAGCGCATGCCTATGCGAGCCACGATGGTGTCTATCAAGGTCTTAGTCGTTGGACTATGGATTTGGAAACAGAAGAGCTAATTGGAGAGATGACCATGCCGATGCCGGTTGCTACCAAGGGTGGATCAATTGGTCTTAATCCTCGAGTCGTACTCAGTCATGAGTTGCTTGGTCATCCATCTGCCAAAGAATTGGCTCAAATTATCGTTTCGATTGGTCTCGCTCAAAACTTTGCAGCACTTAAAGCTTTGGTCAGCACAGGGATCCAGCATGGACACATGAAACTTCAAGCAAAATCTCTAGCACTTTTAGCAGGAGCTACAGAGAAAGAAGTACCTAAGCTAGTAGAAAGCTTGATTGCTGAAAAAACTTTTAATTTAGAAAAAGCCCAAACTCTTTTGAAAAACTTAAGATCATAAGAAAAACTCAGACTGGTTTGATTTTTTGCGCTTTTTACTGTTTTTTTAAATAAAAGAAACTCAAATACAGAATCGTATTTGAGTTTCTTAATTCAACGACAGTGTTTGACAGTTTTTTTCTATTTTTTTGTTCAAAAAAACAAGATGTATGCATTGATAACGCTTTTGATTTTTTTATTATAATATAACTGTAAATTATTAAGATTGGTAATCAAAAAAATATAGAGAGGAGGATTTTTGATTATGAATAAAAAAATAAAAATGGTAAGTGTTGCATTACTTAGTACAGTAATATTGAATATAGCACTTACAGAAGGTGTTTCAGTTGTTCATGCTAATGAGGTGGCTTCAGCTACAAAAATTTGGAAATACTGTAGTTGACATGGGGTCTACTATTTTGGGAATTAAGGCAATTGGTGATAACTGTTTTGAATAAGAAATACAATATAGTTTTTATTTTTTTATTATTTATAGTCTATTTGTTTGGGTACTTCTCAATTTCAAAAATTTAATTCCTATATGTGTGTGATCCAAATATTTTTTTATTAGAAAAATATATTTAAATCTCAAAAATAAGCTTATCCAAATAGGTAAAAATTATAGTTATTATTGCTTCTATAATATTATTTATTGATAGTATACTAAATTAAGAGTCTGAGAACTATTTTGTCTCAGACTCTTTTTGTTTAAATACTTTTTCCTGGTAGGAGGGAAACTGGTAAGAAATAACCGGTTGTGGCAACTTCTTTTCCTTCGATTTTTTGAAGGAGTAAATCAACTGTCAGGCGAGCAATTTCTTCCAAAGGTTGTTTAATGGTAGTAAGGTGAGGATAGAAATTCTCGATAAAATAAGTTCCATCATAACCAATAACCTTAAGTTGTTCTGGAACAGAGATACCAAGTTCCTGAGCGATCTTCATCACCAAGATGGCTGTCAAATCATCCGACGCGAAAATAGCATCTGGTTTTTGTTTGGTTAGGATATTTTTGATTTCCATTTCCTTGCGGAGGGGTGAAAAGTCACTGGAAATATTGATGATGGGAGCTTTAGGGAAGATAGAAGCAAAGCCTGCATGCCGAAGTCCAGTTGGTGAATTGGAGTTGTCATTACCTGTAATCATAATAACAGACTTAGCTCCAGTTTTCTCTAAAGTTTGAGCTGCTAGGACTCCACCAGCATAGTTATCAGAGGAAACAACAGGAATGTCCGGTGATAGGTTACGGTCAAAAGAGATGATTGGTGCTGTGACGCGATTGTAGTCTTCAATTCCCAAGTTATGACTACCAGAGATGATTCCATCCACTTGGTTGGCTTCTAGCATTTCAAGATATTCACGTTCTTTTTCCGAATCGTGCTCACTATTACAGATGATGGTCTTATAGCCGTTTTTTTGAAGAGTTCGTGCTCCAGTTTGTCAATCAATTCAGCATAGAAAACATGGCTGATTTTTGGGAAAATCAACCCAATTAACTTGGCTGATTTCCCTTGGAGGCTACGAGCTAGGTTGTTGGGTTTATAGCCCAATTCACGCATAGCTTCATTGACCTTTTGAATAGTTTTTTCAGACAGATAACCTTTTTTATTGATAACACGTGAAACAGTAGTAGGGCTGACGCCAGCTAATTTTGCGACATCAGTTAGTTTTGCGACCATATTCTAATTCGTAGTATGTTCCAGTTGGGTTTCCAGATTTAATGAGGATTCCATTTTGATCTTCATGAGGGAAGACACGACCAGAAAATACTTTTTCTCCTTTATTGATGAAAATTTCAAAAACTGAATTATCGATGAAGATATTTACAGTAGTAGCTTGATTGTCGATTGAACATGAGCGAGTAGTTCCAAATTCTTGAGCATACTGCTCACCTGCTTGACTGCGGTCAACGGTAACTTGACCATTGACAAGGTCAAAATTGATAGAGAGTCCTTTGCCATCTTTATCAGCAAGAAGAACGATTTCACTTTGACTATTAGCTTCTAAGTTAAGCTCGAGCTCGTAGGTGTTTTTGGTTTCAGAACGATTTGAAAATTCCTCTTCTGAAGCACGGAGTTCTTTGATAGCAGCTACAGGATACTGATAGAGTCTGCCATCTTTAATGGTAAGTTCCTTGACCAATGAGAAAGTCCCTTGGTGATCAAAACGATCAGATGGATAAGACACATCTGGCAAACCAAGCCAGCTAACTGCCAGGGCACGTCCATCAGGAGCATTGAATGCTTGAGTAGCGTATGCTTCAAACCCATAATCGAGGTTATGTAGTTCAGACACATCTACCATACGAGCATTTTCAGGATCAAAGGAAGCACCGATTTTATACATATTTGGATAGATGTTGTCATAGTCAAGAACCTTTTTATCCAAACCTTGTGGACAGTAGAGAAGGACGGGGTGTTCTCCAACAAAGACAAGATTTGGGCACTCCATCATATAGGCAGTACGGTCATTGTTGAAGTCAAGATCACCAACTTCTTGCCAGTTTGTATAATCGTTATCGACCGCTTTGTAGAGACGAACAAAACCTTTTTTCTCCAAGTCTTGACCACCAACGATAGCGTAGTATTGTCCTTTAAAGTTGAAAATCTGTGGATCGCGGAAGTGGTCAGTAGCATCAGCAGGTTGATCAATCAAGACCTTATCAATCTTTTTAATATTTCCATCCTTATCCATCAAGGCACCAATCTGATAAGGGTGGCGTACCCAATTTTCATCACGGACATTTCCTGTATAGAATAGGAACAATTGATCATCAAACTGCATAGCAGATCCTGAGTAAGCGCCGTGGCTATCCAGTGGAGTATCAGGTAAGATTTTAACACCTGTTTCAGTAAAGTGCACCAAATCATCACTCTCAAGTTGAACCCAAGATTTCAAGCCGTGGGCTGCTCCAAATGGGAAGTTTTGGTAAAAGACAATCCACTTACCATCAAAATAAGAAAAACCGTTTGGATCGTTGAGAAGTCCTTCCTTTGGTTCAATGTGATAGCTGACATGCCATGGGGATTGCGCCATCTTTTCTTGGATTTCTTTTCTTTCTTCTTGTGTCCAATCTTCATAACGTCTGTAACGACGTTCAGTAGTCCATTCCATTTCTATTTCCTCCATAAATTCTACTATCTTAATAGTAAACGTTTCCTTATAAAAAAGCAAGTCTTTTACACTAAATTAAAGAAAAAAATGTCAAACGATTGACAGAATCTAGGAACGTAATTTTATGAAAAATGATGAAAATATGGAAGTTTTTGAAAACTTTAAAGTAAAAACCTTGATTTTAGAGGGTGTTATGGCTGTGTTGATGAAAAAAATAGCAAAAACAATCAAAAAATAAAAAATAGCAAAATTTTTTCTGCAAAACGCTTGACATATTTTTTAAACGTGATAGAATAGTATTCGTGAGGCGAGTAAAATCGCTTTCAAACAAGAACAAATTTTTTTATAAGGAGATTTTTGCAAATGACCAATACAGAAATTGCAAAAAAAAAGTCATCGAAGCCTTGGGTGGACGTGAGAACGTTAACAGTGTAGCCCACTGTGCGACTCGCCTTCGTGTTATGGTGAAAGATGAAGCGAAGATCAACAAAGATGCTATCGAGAACTTGGAAAAAGTTCAAGGTGCTTTCTTTAACTCAGGTCAATACCAAATCATTTTTGGTACAGGTACAGTAAACAAGATGTACGACGAAGTCGTAGCTCTTGGTTTGCCAACGACATCTAAGGATGAGATGAAGGCAGAAGCTGCTAAACAAGGAAATTGGTTCCAACGTGCCATCCGTACTTTTGGTGACGTCTTTGTTCCAATCATTCCAGTTATCGTAGCAACTGGTCTCTTCATGGGTGTTCGTGGTCTCTTGAATGCTCTTGGAATGACACTTCCAGAAGATGTGACAACTTACACTCAAATCTTGACTGACACAGCCTTCATCATCTTGCCAGGTTTGGTTGTTTGGTCAACCTTCCGTGTATTCGGTGGTAACCCAGCCGTTGGTATCGTTCTTGGTATGATGCTCGTTTCTGGTTCACTTCCAAATGCCTGGGCTGTTGCGTCTGGTGGTGAAGTAACTGCAATGCAGTTCTTCGGATTTATCCCAGTTGTAGGTTTGCAAGGTTCAGTTCTTCCAGCCTTCATTATCGGGGTTGTCGGAGCTAAGTTTGAAAAAGCAGTTCGCAAGGTTGTTCCAGATGTACTTGATCTCTTGGTAACACCGTTCGTAACACTCCTTGTAATGTCAATTCTTGGATTGTTTGTTATCGGACCAGTCTTCCACGTTGTTGAAAACTACATCCTCATTGGAACTAAAGCAATTCTTAACTTGCCATTCGGACTTGGTGGTTTCTTGATTGGTGGAGTTCACCAATTAATCGTCGTATCAGGTGTTCACCACATCTTCAACTTGCTTGAAGTTCAATTGCTTGCTGCTGACCATGCTAACCCATTCAACGCTATCATCACAGCTGCCATGACTGCTCAAGGTGCTGCGACAGTAGCCGTTGGTGTGAAAACTAAAAATCCTAAACTTAAAACACTTGCTTTCCCAGCTGCTCTTTCTGCCTTCCTAGGTATTACTGAGCCTGCTATCTTCGGGGTTAACTTGCGTTTCCGTAAACCATTCTTCCTTTCATTGATTGCTGGTGCAATCGGTGGTGGATTGGCATCTATCCTTGGACTTGCTGGTACTGGTAATGGTATCACAATCATCCCTGGTACAATGCTTTACATTGGTAACGGACAACTTCCACAATACCTTCTTATGGTAGCTGTATCATTCGCTCTTGGTTTTGCTCTTACTTACATGTTTGGTTATGAAGATGAAGCAGAAGTGGCTTCAGAAGCTACAACTGAACGTTTGGCTGACGAAGCAGTAACTGGTACTGTTGTTGCACCTAGCGAAGGTGTCATCCAAACACCAATCGTTGGTGACGTCGTTGCTCTTTCAGACGTTAATGACCCAGTCTTCTCAAGTGGAGCTATGGGACAAGGTATCGCTGTAAAACCTAGTCAAGATGTTGTTTATGCACCAGCTGATGCTGAAGTGACAATCGTCTTCCCAACAGGACATGCTTATGGTTTGAAAACTGCAAACGGAGCTGAAATCTTGATCCACGTGGGTATCGACACTGTTTCAATGAACGGTGAAGGATTTGACCAAAAAGTTGCTCAAGGTGACAAGGTTAAAGCTGGAGATGTTCTTGGAACATTTGACTCAGCTAAGATTGCTGCTGCAGGCCTTGATAATACAACAATGGTTATCGTGACAAACACTGCAGACTTTGCTTCAGTAAATCCAGTTGCTTCTGGATCAGTTGCTAAGGGAGATGCAATCATCGAAGTTAAAGCTTAAATACTCTTCGAAAATCAAATTCAAACTGCGTCATACTCGCTTTGCCGTACTCAAGTACTGCCTGCAGCTCGATTCCTAGTTTGTTCTTTGATTTTCATTGAGTATACTACTGTCGATTTAATAAAACAAAAAAACGAACAAATGTCATGTTTGTTCGTTTTTGATTGAATCTTAAAATTTACAGAGGAAAAACTAAAATATAGGGCAACTTTCCTCCTTGAAATATGCTATAATAGAGAAAATAAAAACTAGAGGTTTATCATGACAAAATTATACGGAAGCTTGGAAGCGGGCGGTACAAAATTTGTCTGTGCTGTCGGTGATGAAAACTTTAACATTGTAGAAAAAACACAATTTCCAACAACAACTCCTATCGAGACAATCGATAAAACCATCGAGTTCTTTTCAAAATTTGATAATCTTGCAGGTCTTGCAATTGGTTCATTTGGTCCCATTGATATTGACAAAAACTCAAAGACTTATGGCTTTATCACAACAACTCCAAACCTCACTGGGCAAATGTGGACTTGCTTGGTGCCCTCCGTCGCGCTCTAAACGTTCCAATGTACTTCACAACAGACGTAAACAGTTCTGCCTACGGTGAAGTAGTAGCACGTAATAACGCAGGTGGACGAATCGAAAACTTGGTTTACTACACAATCGGTACAGGTATCGGAGCTGGTGTTATCCAACGTGGTGAGTTTATCGGTGGCGTGGGTCACCCTGAGATGGGACACTACTATGTGGCTAAACACCCAATGGATATTGAAAAAGAATTCAACGGTGTTTGTCCTTTCCACAAAGGATGTTTGGAAGGCTTTGCGGCTGGTCCAAGCTTAGAAGCTCGTACAGGAATTCGTGGTGAAAACATCGAACTTAACAACTCTGTATGGGATGTTCAAGCCTACTATATCGCTCAAGCAGCAGTAAACGCAACTGTAACTTTCCGTCCAGACGTTATCGTATTTGGTGGTGGGGTTATGGCCCAACAACACATGCTTGACCGTGTGCGTGAGAAATTCACATCCTTACTCAATGGTTACCTACCAGTTCCGGATGTACGCGACTATATCGTGACACCAGCTGTTGCAGGTAATGGTTCGGCTACACTTGGAAACTTCGTTCTTGCTAAGAGCGTAGCAAAATAAGTAAAAAAAATGAGGTCGAGATTTATCTCGGCCTCTTTCTTTAGTCTTTTTCAATTTTCGTTTCCTGATGGAATATATTTTGCCAAGTTTCATGTCTGCGCCAGATACTTGTATGGATGGTGTCACCAATCTGATAGCGGATGAGTTTTGTCTTCTGACTAATGGAGGTCAAGTGAAGTTCCTTGATAGCAGAGGTTAGTTCTTTTTCCTCCTTATAGGATTCCTTGTCTAGTTCTTGTCCGTCTTGGCGAATATAAATGAAATCTTCAGCCAGTAATTCTTCCAATTGATTTCCTTGGTCAATTAGTTGCTCTCTCATGAGCAATTTTTTATAGACATTATCAAGAATTTCATCCTCAGGAATTGGTGCTGGTTCGATATGAATATCGGTATCAAAGACGCCAAAGCGTTCTGATAACATGGATTCAACCTGATCTGCAATTTCGTGACTTTCGAAAACGGAGAGGTCTGGATTCATCTCGAGAGTAATGTCTAGATAAATATTACTTCCATAAGTACGACCCCGTTGTGATTTGACCTTGCTAATCTTAGGGATTTCCATGATAGCCTTTTGGTAATCTTCCAACAAATGTTCATCAAAACCATCTGAAAGACTGAAGGATGACTCAATAAAGATATCATAGGCAGTCTTGAGGATAAAGAAGGTGATAACGATGGCAACCAACTTATCCACGAGAGGGAAGTTAAAACTGCTGGCTAGGATGGCGATGGTGGTTCCAAGTGAGGTGACGGCATCTGATAGATTGTCCTTGGCAGCTGCTTTCAGTGCCTTAGACTTGGATTGCTTGCTGAGGTGAGTGTTGTAGAGATAGACTCCAAACATAATCACTGCAGAAATCACTCCCAAAATCGCTCCCAGTGGATCAATCACAGTTTCTTCGCGACTGATAATCTTTTGAATCGTATCGCGAAGAACATCAAAACCAACATAGAACATGATGATTGAAGTGATGAGACTTGCCAAGTCCTCGATTTTCCAGTGACCGAAACGATGGTCTCTATCTGCTGGCTGTCGGGCCAATCGAATCCCTATGAGGAGGGCAACATTTCCGATGATATCAGAAACGTTGTTGAAACCATCCGCCACCAAACTGGACGAGTGAAGGAGGTGGCCCGCTGCTAACTTAGCTGCTGACAAGAAAAGGTAGGTCAAGATGCTAATAATAGCACCTCGCTCAGCTAATTTCAAGTTTGAAACTGATTGATTCATCTGACTCTCTTCCTAGAATTTTTGTATTCTATCATTATACTGGTTTTGTAAGGAAAATTCAAATGGAGTGGTTGGGGAGATTTGCATTGATTCAACAGATTTTTTGATTGAAATATGATAGAATATAAAGTAATCATAATTTTAGAGAGAGTTTTCCATGACCCAAAAACAAATCACAGATAGAATGATTCGCATTGGTTTGATTGTGCTACCATTTTTTATTTTTTATGGATATAGATTGATGAAAGGCTTTGAATATCCAGTCGTAGATGATATCATGGTCAATCAAACCATACTATCTGGTGATAATATGTTGCTCCCTTACATTGGGATTATGTTGTCATCTGCTTTAGTATTCCTTCAGCAATTGTTTACAACTTGGAATGTTTATTTTATTTTCCTAGCCCTTAGTTTTTGCTTGAGCTTTAGTGTATACTTGGATTCTTTTTTCAGGAAGAAACTTTATTTTGTTCTTCCCCTACTTGTTATACTTCAAATGATTTTGATGAAGTATTTCTCGTTTTCAGTAATTGCTTATTTGTTGTCTACAGCAGGGATACTTTTATTATTCGATAGAAAACACATCGTAGGAGCTCTGTTGTCTCTGATTGGATTGTCGATTAGACCGCAAATCATTGCCAGTTTATTGCTACTTTTACTGCCGTTTCTAGTTTTTGAAGTAATCAAAGAGAAAAAGAAAAAAGAGCTTTTCGTATTATCTGCTCTTATTTTACTTATCTTTGCTTCTAATAAAGTTTACACCTTAACGAAACCAGATGTTCAAGAATACCTAACTTGGAATACTCTGAGTACCAATTTGAGAGATTTCCCTGCAATTGATTATGAGAAGCATGCCAAGGAATTTCAGGAACTGGGAGTCAGTGAAAATGATTTATCTGCTTCAACCTACTGGTTGTTTGCAGAAAAAGATGCTTTGAACAATAAGCTGTTAACAAAAATTCAATCCGTACGTTCTTTCTCTGAGAAGTACTCCTTTAATGTATTTCAGATGGTGAAAGATTATTTCCAAAACATTATTTTGACAACCTTTCTTCTTGTTATGGTTTGCTGGTTTTTGTTCTTCAAGCCTAAGAAAGTCTATGGCTGGTTACTCCCGCTTGTTCCATTTGTACTAATCGGTGCACTATTTGTTAGGCAGAGAGTAGTAGAACGTGTCTATATCCCAATTATCATTAGCTTTTTAATATTTTTTATCTACTATGCTCCTTTATTTTACACTAAGCGAAAACTGTTGAAGAAAAGAGGAATTTTTTATAGTCTACAACTTGTAGGAATGCTGGCGAGTATGGTCTGGGTAAATAGTGTAGGACAAGAACTTTATTGGTTTCCAATCATTCAATCATCCATGGTATCAGAGTATCATGATGTAGTTGAAAAACATTCTGATAAATTGCTTGTTTTTGGCGGTTATGGAACACTTGTCAATTCTCAACCTAGTTTGGCTACGATTAGAAGGAAGCCTGATCAGTTGATTGAAAATACAACAACCTTAGGTAACTGGCAAACTTTTTCGCCACATTATTATCAATTAATGAAAAAGTATCATGTTGAGGAGCCTAGTAATCTTCTTTCTTCTGCTATTGATAAGGAGAATATCCTATTCTTTTGGTCACCCTCTTCAGGAAAGATGGATCAAGTCAAGAAAATAATGAAAGAACATTACCAGAAAGATGTTTATTTTGAAGAAGTTGAGGTGGTCACTTCTGATATGAATCTTTATCGACTAAGAACAGGAGAAGGGAGATAGGATGAAAAAGCGCATAGGTTACCTAGATATGGCTAAGGGGCTAGCGATTATACTTGTTATTATAGGGCATAGCAGTTTTGTGCCTCTTCGTGCAAAAATACTCCTCTATGTTTTTCATATCCCCTTATTTTTCTTCTTGTCAGGTTTTACTTTAAATGTCACTAAATACAAAACATTTAAGGAATATTTTCTTAGCAAGGTGAAAAGTTTGGTCGTTCCCTTTTTTTGCCTGAATATTTTTGTTTTTCTTTTTCAACTCTTTGTCATGTATCCTGAACAAGTGTTTAGTTTTAATCTTATTCATTTTACTAAACAGTTATTGTTGTCAGACCGCTTGCATGTTTATTTTCAGTTATGGTTTCTGAATGTCATGTTTTTAGCACATGTTTTTAGTTACTTTATTCTCAGAAAAAAATGGACCATTATTCAATGGCTTTTGATTAGTGTATCACTCTTATTTTTAGTCGTTTTGGGACAAAAAATCTATGCTTGGAATTTTTATCTTATCTGGAATATTGACCTGGTCCCTGTAGCCATTATCTTTACACTCTTAGGTGTCGGAGTGAGAAAATATTTAGCGCAGATAGAAAAGTTTTTTGCAATTTATTATTTGCCGCTTGCCTTATTGCTAACTATATTTATAGGCAGATTGAACTATCATTGGAGTGGGAAACAGATTGTTGATCTTTACTATCAACAGATTGGAAACCATCTCTTGTTTTACATTGCTGCAATTTCAGGTATATGGTCCACCCTCATATTCTTTAAGTCAATTCCTGAAATGACTCTCTTGAAATCAATCGGTCAAAGAACCTTGATTTACTATGGTGTCCATGCCCCGATTGTTTTAGTATTGGTAGAAAAATTAGTTTTACAATTATCTACTAGATACACCGGTATTTTTGTGAATGGCTACGTTACAACAATTGTTGTGACAATATTGACTTTGGTAGGATGTGAATTGATTGTCAGAGTATTTAGAGGGACAAACTTTCCCTTTGGGATTAAAAGGTTAGGAGTCAAAAATGAGTAGAAATAATCCGATTTTATATATCGTGATTCCATGTTATAACGAAGAGCAAGTATTACCTCACACAAATCCAATGTTTATTGAAAAGATTGAATCTCTAATCAAGACTGGACAAGTGCATCCAAACAGTAAAGTGATGTATGTCAATGATGGTAGTAAAGATGCGACGTGGTTATTAATTCAACAATATGCAAAAGAAAATAGTCATGTTGTTGGTATTGCACAAAGCAGAAATCGCGGTCATCAAAGTAGTGTTCTTGCTGGTATGTACGAAGCTGCAGAATTTGCGGATATCGTGATTACCATTGACGCAGATGGTCAAGATGATATTGATTGTATGAATCAGATGATTGCTGAATATAAGTCAGGTTCAGAGATTGTCTACGGCGTTCGTGATAACCGAGAGACAGATTCGGCTTTTAAACGTATTACAGCAGAGGGATTCTATAAGGTGATGCATTTATTTGGAGCAGATGTCGTTTTTAATCATGCTGACTATCGTTTAGTCTCCAAACGTTTTATTCATGAACTTGCTAAATTTAAAGAAGTAAACTTATTTCTTCGAGGCATTATGCCTCTTGTAGGATTTAAGTATTCCTACGTGACTTATAAACGTCATGAACGAATTGCTGGAGAAAGTCACTATCCACTTTCTAAAATGCTTGGTCTAGCAATGGATGGTATTACTAGCCTATCTATTAAACCTATTCGCTTGATTACTAGCTTGGGAGTTATGACTTCACTTTTTAGTTTTTTGTTGATCATCTGGGTTTTGTGGAGCAAATTTGCTGGTAATGTAGTAGCTGGATGGGCTAGTACCTACGCCATTGTAAGCTTACTTGGCGGGGTTCAACTCATTAGTCTTGGTGTACTTGGGGAATATATCGGAAAAATCTATCTAGAAACGAAACAACGTCCAAGATATATTATCAGCGACCGCACCTATGATGAGAGTGATGAGTAACCCCACCTCAAAACTTGAAAACTTTTGAAATTCTGATATAATAGAACTACTCAAGGGAGTAGCTGGCGGGAAACCGCGATAGTGTCGTCATTACGAATTATTTCCGGCACTATATTAAACAGCGAGACTTGTTTTTTTAAAAAACAGGTCTCTTTTTTTGTAAAAAGAGGCCAAAAAGGAGGAGACTGTTTTGTCAAAAGAACAAAATAAAGACTTGTTTACACACAAACCTCAGAAGAAGTCCTAAAGAACTTGGACACATCTATCGAAGGTTTGTCAACTGCTCAAGCTCAAGAACGCTTAGCGACTTATGGTCGTAATGAGTTGGAAGAGGGTGAGAAACGTAGCCTACTAGCTAAATTCCTTGATCAATTTAAGGATTTGATGATTATCATCTTGCTTGCGGCAGCGGCACTTTCTGTGATTACAGAAGGAATGGACGGTCTAACGGATGCCATTATCATCTTGGCCGTTGTTGTCTTGAATGCTGCCTTTGGGGTTTACCAAGAAGGGCAAGCAGAAGCAGCCATTGAAGCTCTGAAAAATATGTCTAGCCCCATGGCCCGTGTTCGTCGTGATGGTCATGTCATTGAGATTGACTCCAAAGAATTGGTACCTGGAGACATCGTCTTACTAGAAGCGGGAGATGTGGTGCCTGCGGATATGCGCTTGTTTGAAGCAGCTTCCCTTAAAATCGAAGAAGCAGCCCTTACAGGGGAGTCTGTCCCAGTTGAAAAAGATGTGACAGGACTTGTTGAAGCAGATGCTGGTATCGGGGACCGTGTTAACATGGCTTACCAAAACTCAAACGTAACTTACGGTCGTGGTATTGGTGTCGTGACCAACACTGGTATGTACACAGAAGTTGGTAAGATTGCGGACATGTTGGCCAATGCCGATGAGACAGAAACACCATTGAAGCAAAGCTTGGAACAATTATCTAAGGCCTTGACTTACTTAATCATTGTGATTGCAGTTATTACCTTCTTGGTTGGTGTCTTTGTTCGTGGTGAACATCCATTAGAAGGCTTGATGGTGGCGGTTGCCCTTGCGGTTGCTGCGATTCCAGAAGGTCTCCCTGCCATTGTAACCATCGTTCTATCATTGGGAACAACAACCCTTGCAAAACGAAATTCGATTGTTCGTAAATTGCCAGCGGTTGAAACGCTTGGTTCAACAGAAATCATTGCATCTGATAAAACAGGTACCTTGACTATGAACCAAATGACTGTTGAAAAAGTTTATACCAACGGTCAATTGCAAAGCTCAGCTGCTGAAATTGCTGCTAGCAACAATACCCTCCGTATCATGAACTTTGCCAATGATACCAAGGTGGATCCATCTGGTAAGTTGATTGGGGATCCAACGGAGACAGCTCTTGTACAGTTTGGTTTGGACCACAACTTTGATGTTCGTGAAGTCTTGAAAGATGAGCCACGTGTAGCTGAATTGCCATTTGACTCAGACCGTAAGCTTATGTCGACTATCCATAAGGAAGCAGACGGTTCTTACTTTATCGCTGTCAAGGGTGCCCCTGACCAATTGCTCAAGCGCGTGACTCGTATTGAAGTCAATGGGGAAGTTCGTCCAATTACAGAAGAAGACAAGAAAGCTATCCTTGCTACTAATAAAGATTTGGCTAGCAAGCTCTTCGTGTCTTGATGATGGCTTATAAGACAAGTAAGGAAATTCCAACCTTGGAATCTGAAATTGTTGAGTCTGACCTTATCTTCTCTGGTTTGGTCGGTATGATTGACCCTGAGCGTCCAGAAGCTGCAGAAGCTGTTCGTGTTGCTAAAGAAGCGGGTATCCGTCCAATCATGATCACAGGTGACCACCAAGATACAGCGGAAGCTATCGCCAAACGTCTCGGAATCATTGATCCAAATGACACAGAAGACCATGTCTTCACTGGTGCTGAGTTGAATGAACTCACTGATGAAGAATTCCAAAAAGTCTTCAAGCAATACTCTGTATACGCACGTGTATCACCTGAGCACAAGGTTCGTATCGTGAAAGCATGGCAAAAAGAAGGCAAGGTTGTTGCCATGACTGGTGATGGGGTTAATGACGCGCCATCACTTAAGACAGCTGACATCGGTATCGGTATGGGAATTACTGGTACAGAGGTTTCTAAGGGAGCTTCTGATATGGTTCTTGCTGATGATAACTTCGCAACCATTATCGTAGCGGTAGAAGAAGGACGTAAGGTCTTCTCCCAATATCCAAAAATCCATTCAATACCTCTTGTCTGCCAATATGGCTGAAGTTTTCACCATCTTCTTTGCAACCTTGTTTGGTTGGGATGTGCTTCAACCAGTGCATCTTCTCTGGATCAACTTGGTAACAGATACACTACCAGCCATCGCCCTAGGTGTGGAACCAGCTGAGCCAGGTGTCATGACTCACAAACCTCGTGGCCGTAAATCTAACTTCTTTGATGGTGGTGTCTTCGGAGCAATCATTTATCAAGGAATCTTCCAAACCATGCTAGTTCTAGGTGTTTATGGTTGGGCTCTTCTTTTCCCAGAGCACCAAAGTCATACTGAAATTCATGCGGATGCCCTTACCATGGCTTTGCAACTCTCGGTTTGATCCAATTGCTCCATGCCTTTAACGTTAAGTCTGTTTACCAATCTATCTTTAAAGTGGGACTCTTTACCAACAAGACCTTTAACTGGTCTATCCCAGTTGCCTTTGTTCTCTTTGTGGTGACAATTTTGGTTCCTGGATTTAATAATCTCTTCCACGTTTCTCATTTGAGTTTGACTCAATGGATGGTGGTCGCTGTAGGAGCACTCATGATTGTGGTTCTTGTTGAGATTGTCAAAGCAGTCCAACGAGCACTTGGAAAAGATAAAAACGCTATTTAAGCACTATGAAAAGTCATCTTCGGATGGCTTTTTGTTTTAAAGTAAAGATAAACTGAAATAATACTCAATGAAAATCAAAGAGTAAACTAGGAAGAGAGCCGCAGACTGTACTTGAGTACGGCAAGGTGAAGCTGACGTGGTTTAAATTTGATTTTCGAAGAGTATAATTTTGTGCTATAATCAAGTAGACTGATATGGTATGGAGGAAAAAATCTTGGAAAAGAAAATTGTAAAAGATATCTTGTTTTTGTCGCAGGTATCCCAGCCTGCTAGTCAGGAAGATTTACCCCTAGCAAAGGATTTGCAGGATACCCTACAGGCCAACCGAGAAACTTGTGTTGGACTAGCGGCCAATATGATTGGGGTACAAAAACGCGTCATTATTTTTAATATCGGCATGATTCCCATGGTCATGTTTAATCCAGTCCTTTTGTCCTTTGAAGGTCCTTACAAGACAGAGGAAGGGTGTTTATCTTTGACAGGTGTAAGACCGACAACTCGGTATGAGAAGATTACAGTAAGCTACAGAGACATCAATTGGCAAGAGCAAACCATTACCCTGACAGGATTTCCTGCTCAGATTTGTCAGCATGAATTGGATCATTTGGAAGGGATTATCATATAGGCTTTGTATCCCAGATCAGGGTACATCCTTCAAGCTTAAGGAAACAACCTCGTTTTTCTTGCACTCTTGTTTGAAATTTGTGATAATGAAAGAAAGAATAATAAATGGAGGACAGTCAAATGGGATTTTATCTGATGATTGGTTCGATGTTGCTTGGTCTTTTCGCTTTGAAGATAGGATTTTCTCATCTAAAGGAGAAAAAGTTTAATCTGTCATCTATCTTGGCAAGCTGCCTTGGGACAGCACTAGTTCTCTTTGCAATCTGGTTAGGATTGCAAAAATAAGGAAAGAAGAGTCTGGGACAAAAGTCCTAGCCTCTCAATTGTCTTTGGATTGTCGAGCAAGACGCAGTGGTTGAGTGGGCTCTACTACGCTGATTTCATCAGCTTTTACAACCCTACTCAACTGTGCGGAGGTGGGACGACGAAATCGAATTCTAACGAATTACCGATTTCTGTCCCACTCTCTTTTAAGTACAAATCCTTGGTAGTCCTAAAAAAATATGCTACACTAACACTATGAAAATTCTAATCCCAACTGCAAAGAAATGAATACCGAAATCCCTAGTTTAGAGGCTAGGCCATTACGTCCTGAAAGTCAGGCAGTGCTGTATGAATTGGCCAGATATTCTGCCCAAGAGCTGGAAAGTTTTTACAAAATATCTGCCGAAAAAGCGCAAGAGGAGTATGACCATATCCAGGCCTTGAAAAATGAAACTGCGACAAACTATCCAGCCTTGCACCTCTTTGATGGACTCATGTATCGCAACATCAAACGGGAAAATCTCACCAAGGAGGAGCAAACCTATCTGGAGAAACACCTCATGATAACGTCAGCTCTTTACGGTGTGATTCCAGCCTTTGCACCGATTGCACCTCACAGACTGGACTTTTTGATGAAGCTTAAAATTGCTGGGAAAAGCTTGAAAAGTCACTGGCAATCAGCTTATGAAGAGTCGGTGAAGGGTGAAGAACTAATCTTTTCACTCTTGTCTTCGGAGTTTGAAACTGTCTTCCCTAAAGAAATCCGTGAGAAAATGGTGACCTTCAAGTTCATGGAAGATAGAGATGGAAAACTAAAAATCCACTCAACCATTTCTAAAAAAGCCCGAGGGGCTTTCTTAACAGCCTTGATGGAAGGTCAGGTAGCTTCGGTTGAAGAGATTAAAAAGCTCAGTTTTGCAGGTTTTACCTATCGAGACGACCTGTCTAGTGACAAGGAAATGGTCTTTGTAAAATAGATTGAAAATAGCGTCTGCTCTTGATTGAATCAGGGCAGGCTTTTTTATGATTTGATGCTTCTATTTTTAGTTCAGAATGGTAGGAATTTTCTCACAATTTTGGTATAATAGGACTATTAGAAAATTTCAAGGAGACAAACATGTCAGTTAAGATTGCTTTACTTGGATTTGGTACAGTAGCCAGTGGTGTGCCATTCTTACTAAAGGAAAATAGAGAAAAAATTGTTCAAGCAGCCCAGTCAGAAATTGAAGTAGCTAAAGTTTTGGTCAAAGACGATCAAGAGAAAGCCCGCTTGCTTGAAGCAGGAAATGATTTTAATTTTGTAACAAATATCGATGAAATTTTGTCAGACAAAGACATCACGATTGTTGTTGAGTTGATGGGACGTATCGAACCTGCTAAAACCTTTATCACTCGTGCTTTAGAAGCAGGGAAACACGTCGTGACAGCTAACAAGGATCTTTTAGCAGTCCATGGTGCAGAATTGCTTGAGGTAGCCAAAGCTCACAATGTTGCCCTATACTACGAAGCAGCTGTTGCGGGAGGAATCCCAATCCTTCGTACCTTGGTTAACTCACTAGCATCAGATAAAATCACACGTGTTCTTGGTGTTGTCAATGGAACATCTAACTTCATGATGACCAAAATGGTAACAGAAGGCTGGTCTTATGAAGATGCTTTAGCAGAAGCCCAACGACTTGGCTTTGCTGAAAGTGACCCTACCAATGACGTTGACGGGATTGATGCAGCCTACAAGATGGTCATCCTCAGCCAGTTTGCTTTTGGGATGAATGTCAAGTTTGAAGATGTAGGCCACCAAGGAATTCGCAACATCACTCCAGAAGATGTAGCAGTAGCTCAAGAGCTTGGTTATGTTGTTAAATTAGTTGGTTCTATCGAAGAAACGGCTTCTGGTATTGCTGCTGAGGTTACGCCAACCTTCCTTCCTAAAGCTCATCCACTCGCAAGTGTTAACGGTGTTATGAATGCGGTCTTTGTGGAATCTATCGGTATCGGCGAGTCTATGTACTATGGACCAGGTGCAGGTCAAAAACCAACTGCAACAAGTGTTGTGGCTGATATTGCCCGTATCGTTCGTCGTTTGAATGATGGAACAATTGGAAAAGCCTTTAATGAATACAACCGTCCAGTAGTCTTGGCTAAGCCAGAAGATGTCAAAGCTAATTATTATTTCTCAATCTTGGCTCCAGATTCAAAAGGTCAAGTCTTGAAATTGGCTGAACTCTTTAATGCAGAAGATATTTCCTTCAAGCAAATCCTTCAAGATGGTAAGCAAGAAGGCAAGGCTCGTGTTGTCATTATCACTCATAAAATCAACAAGGCGCAACTTGAAAATATTACAGCAGCTTTGAAGGGTGTAGCTGAATTTGAACTTCTCAACACCTTCAAGGTTTTAGGAGACTAAGATGAAGATTATTGTACCTGCTACAAGTGCCAATGTGGGTCCTGGTTTTGACTCGGTTGGCGTAGCTGTAACTAAGTATCTAGAAATTCAGGTTTGTGAGGAACGTGAAGAATGGATGATCGAGCACCAACTAGGCAAATGGATTCCACGTGATGAACGTAATCTTTTGCTGAAGATTGCTTTTACAAATTGTTCCAGACCTACAACCCAGACGCCTGAAAATGATCAGTGATATTCCACTTGCGCGTGGACTTGGTTCTTCTAGTTCAGTCATCGTTGCAGGAATTGAGCTGGCAAATCAACTCGGAAATTTGAAATTAAGCGATCACGACAAATTGCAATTGGCGACTAAGATTGAAGGCCATCCTGATAATGTTGCACCAGCCATCTACGGTAATCTGGTCATTGCCAGCTCAGTCGAAGATCAGGTTTCAGCTGTTGTGGCGCCTTTCCCAGAGTGTGCTTTCCTAGCTTATATTCCAAACTATGAATTGCGAACTCGCGATAGTCGTGGTGTCTTGCCTAAGAAATTATCATACAAGGAAGCTGTTGCAGCAAGTTCAATCGCCAATGTGGCTATCGCAGCTCTATTGACAGGAGACATGGTCAAAGCTGGTCAAGCTATCGAGAGTGACCTTTTCCACGAGCGTTACCGCCAAGATTTGGTGCGAGAATTTGCGACAATTAAAAAAGTTGCCAAGAGAAACGGTGCTTATGCAACCTACCTCTCTGGCGCTGGGCCTACTGTCATGGTTCTAGCTGATCCTGATAAGATGCCGAAGATTAAGGCAGAGCTTGAAAAACAACCGTTCAAAGGCAAGCTTCATGATTTGCAAGTAGACACAGAAGGCGTGCGCATCGAAGCAAAATAAATATAGCGATAGGATGGGGAAACTCTCTATTAGAGGGCTTCCTGTCCTTTTTTAGAAAATGAAACGTGGGAACTGATACTCAATGAAAATCAAAGAGCAAACTAGGAAGCGAGCCGCAGGCTGTACTTGAGTACGGCAAGGCGAAGCTGACGTGGTTTGAATTTGATTTTCGAAGAGTATGAAATGTTTCCCGTATTTGATGACCGATAGATGGTCAAGGAGGTATGAGATGGCAGAAATATATTTAGCAGGTGGTTGTTTTTGGGGCTTGGAAGAATATTTTTCCAGAATTTCTGGAGTGCTGCAAACAAGTGTTGGTTACGCTAATGGTCAAGTTGAAACCACCAATTATCAATTAATCAAAGAAACAGATCATGCAGAGACTGTTCAAGTTATTTATGATGAAAAGGCAGTCTCGCTCCGTGAGATTTTGCTTTATTATTTCCGAGTCATTGATCCATTGTCTGTCAATCAACAAGGAAATGACCGTGGCCGTCAATATCGTACAGGGATTTATTATCAAGATGAAGAGGATTTACCGACTATCTATGCCCTTGTCCAAGAGCAGGAGCGCATGCTCGGTCGCAAGATAGCGGTAGAAGTGGAGAAACTCCGTCACTATATCCTGGCTGAGGACTATCACCAAGACTACCTCAAGAAAAATCCTGGTGGTTATTGCCACATTGATGTGAGGGATGCTGAAAAACCACTGATAGATGCCGCCAACTATGAAAAGCCTAGTCAGGCAACGTTACGAGAAAATTTGTCAGAAGAGTCTTACCGAGTTACGCAAGAAGCTGCGACGGAAGCTCCCTTTAGCAATGCCTATGATCAAACCTTTGAGGAAGGAATTTATGTCGATATCACGACAGGAGAGCCCCCTCTTCTTTGCCAAGGATAAGTTTGCATCAGGCTGCGGTTGGCCAAGTTTTAGTAGACCAATTTCTAAAGAGCTCATCCATTACTATCAGGACTTGAGTCATGGAATGGAGCGAATCGAAGTTCGGTCACGTTCGGGTAATGCCCACTTGGGTCATGTCTTTACAGACGGGCCTCAGGAACTAGGTGGTTTACGCTATTGTATTAATTCTGCCTCTCTACGATTCATTGCTAAGGATGAAATGGAAGAGGCTGGTTATGGATACTTGCTTCCATATTTGAACAAGTAAAAAAGATGGTGGTTTTTCCACCTTCTTCATTTTGAAAATAGAAGGGACTTATGAAACAATTACTTTCTTACTTTAAACCCTACCTCAAGGAGTCTTTCCTAGCGCCCTTGTTTAAATTGCTAGAAGCCGTTTTTGAACTCTTAGTTCCCATGGTGATAGCTGGGATTGTTGACCAATCTATCCCTCACAAAAATCAGGGTTATCTGTGGATGCAAATGGGTCTCCTCTTTGTTTTTGCAGTTATCGGCGTCCTAGTTGCCCTAGTTGCCCAGTTTTACTCAGCCAAGGCAGCTGTCGGATTTACCAAGGAGTTGACCAATGACCTTTATCGTCATATTCTTCCTTGCCAAAGGATAGTCGAGACCATTTGACGACTTCGAGTTTGGTGACACGTTTGACTTCGGATACCTATCAGATTCAAACGGGCATTAATCAATTCTTGCGCTTATTTTTAAGAGCGCCTATTATTGTTTTTGGTGCCATTTTTATGGCTTATCGTCTCTCGCCTGAATTGACCTTCTGGTTTTTGGTCATGGTTGCCATTTTGTCCTTTGTCATTGTCGTGTTATCACGCTTGGTCAATCCTCTCTATAGTATTTTGAGAAAGAAAACAGACCAGCTGGTTCAGGAAACACGCCAACAGATACAAGGTATGCGTGTGATTCGTGCCTTTGGCCAAGAAAGACGAGAAATCGAGAACTTCCAAGTACTCAATCAAGTCTATACAGCTATCCAAATGAAAACAGGCTATTGGTCCACTCTCTTGCCCCCCTTGACCTATTTGATCGTCAATGGAACCTTGCTAGTGATTATCTGGAATGGCTATATTTCTATCCAAGGAGGTTGGCTCAGTCAAGGTGCTTTGATTGCCCTGATTAACTATCTCTTGCAAATCTTGGTAGAGTTAATCAAATTGGCCATGCTCATCAATTCGCTCAACCAGTCTTATATTTCTGCTAAGCGGATTGAGGAAGTTTTTGCTGAAGAACCTGAGGATATTCTGGCAGAAATTGATCAAAGGGAAGATTCCTCGAATCAGACCTTACGAGTTGAACACTTGACCTTTACCTATCCAGATGCAGCTCAACCTTCTCTAAGGGATATTTCTTTTGGAATGAAAGAAGGGCAAATTCTTGGAATCATCGGGGGGACTGGTTCTGGTAAGTCAACCTTGGTACAGGTTCTACTTGGCCTTTATACGGCAGATAAGGGAAGCATTTCCCTTTATCGAGATGGACGTAGTCCTCGCAATCTTTCTGAATGGCGGTCCTGGATGGCTTATGTTTCTCAAAAGGTTGAACTCTTTAAAGGGACTATTCGTTCCAACTTGACTTTGGGTATGGAAGACCCTATCTCTGACCAAGAACTCTGGCAGGCTTTGGAAATTGCTCAAGCCAAGGACTTTGTCAGTGACAAGGAAGGCCAGCTGGACGCAGAGGTTCAAGCAGGAGGTCGTAATTTCTCAGGTGGTCAGAAGCAACGCTTGTCGATTGCCCGAGCAGTTTTGCGCCAAGCGCCTTTTCTCATCCTGGATGATGCGACTTCGGCCCTTGATACCATTACCGAGTCTAATCTTCTAAAGGCCATTCAGGAAAACTTACCAAATACCAGCTTGATCCTAATTTCCCAACGGACTTCGACCTTGAAGATTGCAGACCAGATTCTTCTTTTAGAGAAGGGCCAACAATTAGCACTTGGAAATCATGAAGAATTGATGGAAACTAGTCAAGTCTATCGTGAAATCAATGCTTCCCAACATGGAAGGGAGGATTAGAATGAAAGGCAAACATGCAAGTCAAACCCTTAAACGATTAGCAAAAGATTTAGCAAGCCATCCCATCCTTCTTTCCTGGCTTTCTTGGGAACCATTGCTCAAGTGGCCCTATCCATCTATCTGCCAATCTTGATTGGACAGGTGATTGACCAAGTCTTAGTGACAGGCTCATCTCAGGTATTCTGGCAAATTTTTCTCCAGATGATTTTGGTAGTCATCGGAAATACGCTGGTGCAATGGGCCAATCCCCTCCTCTATAATCGTCTCATCTTTTCCTATACCAGGGATTTGCGAGAAAAAATCATTGAGAAACTCCATCGTCTCCCAATCGCCCTTGTAGATAGACAAGGTAGTGGGGAAATGGTCAGCCGTGTGACGACAGATATTGAACAGTTGGCCGCAGGTCTGAATATGATTTTCAACCAATTTTTCATCGGAGTATTGATGATTTTGGTCAGCATCCTTGCCATGCTCCAAATTCATCTCTTGATGACGTTATTAGTGTTGCTCTTAACACCTCTGTCCATGGTCATTTCACGCTTTATCGCTAAGAAATCCTACCATCTCTTTCAAAAGCAGACGGAGACTAGGGGGATTCAAACCCAGCTGATTGAGGAGTCACTTAGTCAGCAAAACATTATCCAGTCTTTTAATGCTCAGGAAGAATTTATCGATAGACTTCATGAGGCTAATGACAACTACTCAGGTTATTCTCAATCGGCTATCTTTTATTCGTCAACAGTCAATCCCTCGACACGATTTGTCAATTCCCTTATTTATGCCCTTCTTGCTGGGGTAGGGGCCTTGCGCATCATGGCAGGTTCCACTTTGACCATTGGTCGTTTGGTGACCTTTTTAAACTATGTTGCAACAGTATACCAAACCCTTCAACGATATTTCATCAGTTTTGGCTGAGTTGCAGAGTGCCTTAGCCTGCGCAGAACGTGTTTATGCTGTTCTAGAAAGTCCTGAAGTTACAGAAACTGGTCTTGAAGAATTAAACAGTGACCAAGTCAAGGGGGCCATTTCCTTTAAACAAGTTTCTTTTGGCTACAATCCTGAAAAGATTTTGATTAAGGACTTGTCTATTGACATCCCAGCGGGTAGTAAGGTTGCCATCGTTGGTCCAACGGGTGCTGGCAAGTCTACCCTGATCAATCTTCTCATGCGTTTTTATCCCATTAACTCAGGAGATATTTTGCTAGACGGTCATTCTATTTACGACTATACTAGAGCATCTCTTCGACAACAGTTTGGAATGGTGCTTCAAGAAACTTGGCTCAAGCAGGGAACCATTCATGATAATATTGCCTTTGGTAATCCTGATGCTAGCCGAGAGCAGGTCATTGAAGCAGCCAAGGCAGCAAATGCGGATTTCTTATCCAACAATTGCCACAGGGATATGATACCAAGATTGAAAATGCAGGGGAATCCTTGTCTGTTGGTCAAGCTCAGCTTTTGACCATTGCCCGCGTCTTTCTAGCCATTCCTAAGATTCTAATCTTAGACGAGGCGACTTCATCCATCGATACCCGGACAGAGGTATTGGTTCAGGATGCCTTTGCCAAACTCATGAAGGGACGGACAAGCTTTATCATTGCCCACCGTTTATCGACCATTCAAGATGCTGATTTGATTCTTGTCTTGGTCGATGGAGATATTGTCGAATATGGCAATCATGAGGAACTCATGGCGAGAAAAGGCAAATACTATCAAATGCAGCAAGCAGCAGCTTTTAGCCCAGAATAAATGGGAAAGCCATTATAATGCCTATGAACAAACAAGAAAAGTTGCCTTCGGGTGACTTTTTTGTTACAATAGCTAGAAAAATTGGCTCATTGTCAACTGTAGTGGGTTGAATAAAAACTAACATCTGGAGAGGACAATTGATGTCCTCTTCATTTTTATATTCAGAGCGATGAAAATTCGTTTCTTAAAGTTGTCAAAGTTCCGAAATCCAAAGGCATTTCGTTTGATAAGTTTAACGAGATTATTGGTCGCTTCCAATTTGGCGTTGGAATAGGGTAGTTGAAGGGCGTTGACAATTTTCTCTTTGTCCTTGAGAAATGTCTTAAAGACAGTCTGAAAAAGAGGATGAACCTGTTTAAGATTGTCCTCAATGAGTCCGAAAAATTTGTCTGGCTCCTTGTTCTGAAAGTGAAAAAGCAAGAGCTGATAGAGATTATAGTGGTGTCTCAAGTCTTCTGAATAGCTCAAAAGCTTGTCTAGAATCTCCTTATTTGTTAAGTGCATGAAAAGTAGGGCGATAAAAACGTTTATCACTTAGTTTACGACTATCCTGTTGAATGAGCTTCCAGTAGCGCTTGATAGCTTTGTATTCATGGGATTTTCTATCAAATTGATTCATGATTTGAACACGGACACGACTCATAGCACGGCTAAGATGTTGCACAATGTGAAAACGATCTAGAACGATTTTAGCATAAGGAAAAAGCTGTTTAGCCAAGTTATAGTAAGGACTAAACATATCCATAGTAATGATTTTCACCTGACAGCGAACCGCTCTATCGTAGCGAAGAAAGTGATTGCGGATGATAGCTTGTGTTCTGCCTTCAAGAACAGTGATGATGTTGAGATTATCAAAATCTTGTGCAATAAAGCTCATCTTTCCCTTAGTAAAGGCGTACTCGTCCCAAGACATAATCTCTGGAAGACGAGAAAAATCATGCTTAAAGTGAAAGTCATTGAGTTTACGAATGACAGTTGAAGTTGAAATGGATAGCTGATGGGCAATATCAGTCATAGAAGTCTTTTCAATTAACTTTTGCGCAATTTTTTGGTTGATAATACGAGGAATTTGATGATTCTTCTTGACGATAGAAGTCTCAGCGACCATCATTTTCGAGCAATGATAGCACTTGAATCGACGCTTTCTAAGGAGGATTCTAGTAGGCATACCAGTTGTTTCAAGATAAGGAATTTTCGACGGTTTTTGGAAGTCATATTTCTTCATTTGACATCCGCACTCAGGGCAAGATGGAGCCTCATAATCCAGTTTAGCGCTGATTTCTTTGTGAGTATCCATATTGATGATATCTACAATCTTGATGTTTGGGTCTTTAATATCAAGGAGTTTTGTGATAAAATGTAATTGTTCCATATGAATCTTTCTAATGAGTTGTTTTGTCGCTTTTCATTATAGGTCATATGGGACTTTTTTTCTACAACAAAATAGGCTCCATAATATCTATAGGGGATTTACCCACTACAAATATTATAGAGCCGAAAAATTATCCAGTATGAACACTTATATAGAAAAGGAGCCTAGGGATGAAAGTCTTTCAGCATGTAAATATCGTGACTTGTGACCAAGATTTCCACGTCTATTTGGATGGGATTTTAGCTATTAAAGAATCCCAAATCGTCTATGTCGGTCAGGAAAATCAAGAGATTCTTAAACAAGCAGATCAAATCATAGACTATCAGGGTGCCTGGATTATGCCTGGCTTGGTTAACTGCCATACTCACTCTGCCATGACAGGCTTGAGAGGCATTCGTGACGATAGCAATCTCCACGAATGGCTAGAGGACTATATCTGGCCAGCAGAAGCAGAATTCACACCAGAGATGACTACAAAGGCCGTCAAAGAGGCACTAACAGAGATGCTCCAGTCAGGAACGACAACTTTCAATGATATGTACAATCCTAATGGAGTGGATATAGCTGAGATTTATGAGGCAGTCAAGGCATCCAAGATGCGTTGCTATTTTTCTCCAACCCTCTTTTCTTCAGATGTGGAGACGACGGCTGAAACTATAGCTAGAACTCGAGCTGTCATCGAGACAATCAAAGGCTATCAAGACCCAAATTTCAAGGTTATGGTGGCCCCTCATTCGCCCTATAGTTGTGATCGAGACTTGCTGGAGGCAAGTCTTGACCTAGCAAAAGAAGAAAACATTCCTCTTCATATCCATGTTGCAGAAACCCAGGAAGAGTCAGGTATTATCCTGAAACGCTATGGCAAACACCCACTAGCCTTTCTAGATGAACTTGGGTATTTAGACCATAAAGCTGTCTTTGCTCACGGTGTTGAGTTAAATGAAGCAGAAATTACCCGCTTGGCAGATTCGCAAGTCGCTATCGCCCACAATCCTATTAGCAACCTAAAATTAGCTTCAGGAATTGCACCGATTATCCAACTTCAAAAGGCAGGAGTACCAGTTGGTATTGCTACGGACTCTGTTGCTTCTAATAATAATCTTGATATGTTTGAGGAAGGACGCACGGCGGCCCTTTTACAGAAAATGAAGAGCGGTGATGCCAGTCAATTTCCTATTGAAACAGCCCTCAAGGCACTGACGATTGAAGGAGCTAAGGTGTTGGGAATGGAAGATGAGATTGGTAGTCTAGAAGTCGGCAAGCAAGCAGATTTTCTCGTTATCCAACCGCAAGGAAAAATCCATCTCCAACCTCAAGAAAACATGCTTTCTCACTTAGTTTATGCTGTCAAATCCAGTGATGTTGACGATGTATACATCGCAGGTGAGCAAGTTGTGAGAGCTGGGAAGGTACTAACAGTAGATTTGTAAGTGATACTCTTTCTAATTTTTTTAAAATAGGTCGGTGTTGCTTTGATTAGCTCAAGTAGAGCCTAGACTTTCTAGTTTGTTCAATTCCCTGTAATGCTGTTGGATGCATAGAAAAAGAAGACCTTGTGAGTCTTCTTTTTGTTTAATTTGAACATTTTTGAGAGGGAGTTCTATCCTCTTTTAATCTTAGCACGAACTAAGTCAAGCGCATAATGAAGTGTTTTATCTTTGATAATAAAGAGTGTGATAGCGTAATAGATGCCACAAGCTACGATTGTAGAAAGAACCATGCTGATCATATTCATCGTAATTTCATAGGTATGAACTTGGAAGAGGGTTTTAAAAACAAAATAAATTGGGATGAAACCGAGTGACACGATTGTGTAGCGAGTTAAGGTTGTAAAAATCTCTTTCAAATCCAATAGTTTGTACTTCTTAATAAAGTGAATCTCTAGCAGAACCACAATTGCTTCAGCTAGAACGGTTGTGCCAATGTAGTATTCAGGAGTGAAGATATTATTGAAAAACAGCAAGGAGTTAAATAGAATATTTGCTCCACCTCCGATAAAGTAGAAAGCAGTCAAGTGATTTTCATGGTCATTGATAAAGATAATTTGTTTAGCAAGTATTAATTCGATGGCCCAGATAATAGTACGAAAGGCAAAGACACTTGTTACAATTCCGGCTTCTAGATATTTCTCAGAAGAGTAAATAACTGTAGCATAGGTTCCCAAAACCATAATACCAATACTGGTAGGAATCATGAGGAAGTAAAAGAGGGATGCGCCCTGATTGACCAAATTTTTATAAGAAGTAAAATCTTTTTTTCCTAGATAATAACCAAGTCGTGGGATGCTGACGTTGATAGCTCCGCTAAGGACACTAGCGATCAGCATAACGATACTGGAGGCGATGGTGTAGTATGAGATGTAATTCTCATCAGGTCCTTTGGTAATAAACATACGGTCTAGCAAGGTATAGAGCATATTAGCATTTGCTAGAAGGAGCATGGTTAAGAGTGGTTTAGATGACTTGAGAAGTTCGATGAACTCAATCTTAACAAAGGAGACCTCTCGTTTAATCCAGAGGAAGCTTAGCAGATAGTTGATGATAGTTGTCGCACTCATGATGGTAGCATAAGGGACGATATCATCAGGTGTCTTAACGAAAGCGAAGATAGCGACCAACATTCCAATCCGAATAACCAGTGTTTTATAAAGGATAAAAGAATAATTCTCGTAGGCTTCATTCATCCACTCGATATTCAGAAATTGAAAGAGTGCTTGGATTCCAAGGATATAATAAAGGATTTTGAGGTTGACAATACTGGTATCAAAGTGAATAAAGAGGAAGTAGATAACTGTTGTTACAACTGAAGTAATTAGCGAAATATAGAACAACTTAGAAAAGACATAATTAATCTTATTTTTGTCATCCTTTACTTTACTAATTGCTCGAATCCCATAATTGTAAATCCCAAAGGCAGCGAGTGGAATGACAAAGCTTGCCCAGGTGTTGGCAGTGTTGAAGTAACCGTAATTCGATTTGCTAAGAATCCGCGTTAGATAGGGATTAGTAATCAAAGGAAAAACGATATTCAAGATATTGACCAGCAAGCTAGCCAAAGCATTAACTTTTATATTTTTCATGAAACTTTCTTTCTTATATTCTAAACTAGATACTAGTATTATATCACATTCCAACGCCATTCTTTTGATAAAATCTGTGAAATCTTGTATAATAGATAGAACTGAAAGTATGAGGTTACGAACTATGAAAATGAAACAAATCAGTGATACGACTTTAAAAATCACCATGTCTCTAGAAGATTTGATGGATCGTGGAATGGAAATCGCAGACTTTCTCGTTCCGCAAGAGAAAACAGAAGAATTTTTCTATGCAATCTTAGATGAGCTAGAGATGCCAGATAGCTTCTTGGATACAGGTATGCTCAGCTTCCGAGTAACACCTAAGCCAGACAAGGTTGATGTTTTTGTGACCAAGTCTAAGATTGATCAGAATTTGGACTTTGACGATTTGGCAGACCTTCCAGATATGGATGAATTGGCCAAAATGTCTCCAGATGAGTTTTTGAAAACCTTGGAGAAAACCATGGCAGAAAAAACTAAAGACGATATTGAAGCTATTCAATCTTTAGAGCAGGTTGAAAAGGAAGAAGAAGCAGCGCTTGATGAAACCCTCGAAGTAGAAGAAGGAAAAAGAGAGCCTTATATCTACTATATCTTACGTTTTGACGATTTATCTAGTTTGGTTTCTTTTGCCAAAACGGTTGACTACCAAATGGAGACTTCAGAACTTTACAAAATGAACGACCAATACTATCTAACAGTTTTGGTTGATGTAGAAGATCATCCAAGTCTTTATCCAGCTTGGTTATTGGCTCGCATACGTGAATTTGCTGATGATAGTGATATCAGCCGTTCAGTTCTCCAAGAATACGGTCAAATCATCATCAACCACGATGCTGTCCAAGGACTCCAAAAAGTTTAATCTAGAAAAAGAGGTTGGGACAAAAGATCCCGACCTCACTTTTTATTAGCAATCAAACTTTGACGCGGTAGATGATTGAACTTTTTGTTCGTCTTTTATACTCTTTGAAAATCACATTCAAACCACGTCAGCGTCACCTTGCCGTACTCAGGTACAGCCTGCGGCTAGCTTCCTAGTTTGCTATTTGATTTTCATTGAGTATTAGACTCCAAAAAGCTCCTAATCATCCTCGCGGGTCTGGGACTACGAAATCGAGACTTTGTCTATCGATTTCTGTCCCACCCCCCGCCTTTTGTTATCTTCTCTGTAAAATCTATTTTTTAAAAATTGGATACAGTTTGTATTCAAAAAATTGCTATATTATAATTTGATAGCAGAATTAAAAATTTTAGCATAATTTCATGAAAAATTTTTCTGAATGGACAAAGGTTAGTACGAAGTAGAAAAAAAGTCCAAAAAAATAAGGTAAATTAGTAGCTTAAAAAGTAAGAAATGGGGTAGAATGGAGGAAGTTACTTTCGGTAGTTTAGAATCGAATTGACTGACAAATCTTTTTAGGTGTAAAATGTTGCTACAGCAACGATTTTACTAAACTATTATATTTTTTGTTTTCAAAGTATAATTTTAGTTTATATTTGAAAATAGATAAAATTTGAATCAGTTTTTGAAAAGAGCCCTCATATAGTTTTTGAATCCTAGCAATTGGTATTCCTATGTCTTCCAATCTTGCTAAAATTGATGAAAAACGATATGATAGAATGAAAAAAGCGAGGTGAAATATGGACCAAAGACGGATTCAAATAGAAACACAGCAGATTCTTGAAGATGTACTAGACAAGGCTTCTTTACAGGAGGGAGCACTATTTGTCTTGGGTTTGTCTTCGAGTGAAGTGCTGGGAGGACACATCGGAAAAGATTCGAGTCAGGAAATCGGTGAACTTATTGTCAAGACTATGTTGGAACTGTTGACGGCTAAGGGAATTCACCTGGCTGTTCAAGGTTGTGAACATGTCAATCGGGCTTTAGTTGTTGAACGAGAAGTAGCTATAAAACATCAGTTGGAGATTGTGAGTGTACTCCCGACCTTACATGCAGGAGGTTCTGGTCAATTGGCCGCCTTTCGCTATATGAAGGATCCCGTGGAGGTCGAATTTATCAGGGCAGATGCTGGTCTAGACATTGGTGATACAGCTATCGGTATGCATATCAAACATGTTCAGGTACCCATTCGACCAGTCTTAAGAGAGATTGGTCTGGCTCATGTGACAGCACTTGCTAGTCGACCAAAACTCATTGGAGGGGCGCGTGCTCAATATCCAATAGATCACATTAGAAAGATTTAAAATGAAAAACAGAAAAATGCAGTTTGATAGAGTCATTAAATACTCTATTCGGAAGTTCTCAGTTGGTGTAGGTTCTGCGGTTATCGGGACATTTCTTTTGGGGGCAAATAACTTTTTAGTTGAAACTGTTGCAGCTAACGAAGTAGCGACACCTAGCCAAGTTCATTACCGTTATTTGGCTGAGCAAGAATTGACAGAAGCAGAAAAAGCTTTAATCCATCGCGAACTTCCTTCTGATTTAAAGCAAGATGATGTTGTCTATCTTGTTTACAGAAAGAAGGAAGTGAATTCTCAACAATTGCCGAACACTGGAAGCGAGGAGTTAGCACTGGCAACTCTTGGATTTGCAACAGCGTCTTTGGTTGTTGTGGTGATGTCTAAAAAACACCGCAATAAAATGTTGGGTCTTCTCTTTATTGGAGCGCTAGGTGGTAGTTACTTTATCCCTCAGTCAGCTCAAGCATTTGAGAATAAAATCCTAGTGTCCTACAATCAAACGATTGCAGCAAGTAGTCAAGAGGACTTGGCAAAAGGTGTCATTCAAATCGAAGGATACGAATACGTCGGTTACTTTAAAGCATCAGATTTCCAAGACCAACCAGAGAAAATTGCTACTGCTAAAGGAACTCAAGAAGTAGGCCATGAAGGTGAATCTCTGGTTCAACCAGAATTGCCAGCTTACACAGGTGAGATTAGTACTAAAGGAAGTCAAGAATCAGGCCATGAAGGTGAATCTCTGGTTCAACCAGAGTTGCCAGCCTACACTGGCGAGCTTACAGCCAAAGGAACGCAAGAAGCAGGCCACGAAGGCGAATCTTTGGTTCAGCCAGCATTGCCAGCCTACACCGGCGAGCTTACAGCCAAAGGAACCCAAGAAGAGGGTCACGAAGGCGAATCCCTAGTTCAGCCAGCATTGCCAGTCTATACCAGCGAACTTAGCGCTAAAGGCACTCAAGAATCAGGCCACGAAGGCGAATCTTTGATTCAGCCAGAATTGCCAGCCTATACAGGTGAACTTAGCGCTAAAGGAACTCAAGAAGCAGGCCATGAAGGCGAATCTTTGGTTCAGCCAGAAGCTCCAGCTTATACCGGCGAGATTAGTGCCAAAGGTACACAAGAAGCAGGCCACGAAGGCGAATCTTTGGTTCAGCCAGAGTTGCCAGCCTACACCGGCGAGCTTACATCCAAAGGTACTCAAGAAGCAGGTCACGAAGGTGAATCTTTGGTTCAACCAGAAGCTCCAGTTTATACCGGCGAGATTAGTGCTAAAGGCACCCAAGAAGCAGGTCACGAAGGTGAATCTTTGGTTCAACCAGAATTGCCAGCCTACACCGGCGAGATTAGTGCTAAAGGCACCCAAGAAGCAGGTCACGAAGGCGAATCCCTAGTTCAACCAGAAGCCCCAGCTTACACTAGCGAGCATAGTGCCAAAGGCACGCAAGAAGCAGGCCACGAAGGCGAATCTTTAATTCAGCCAGAAGCTCCAGCCTACACCGGCGAGATTAGTGCTAAAGGCACGCAAGAAGAAGGCCATGAAGGCGAATCTTTGGTTCAGCCAGAAGCCCCAGCTTATACAGGTGAGATTACAGCCAAAGGCACCCAAGAAGCAGGTCACGAAGGTGAATCCCTAGTTCAGCCAGAGTTGCCAGCGTATGAAGTAGCTGAAGCAACTGTCACAGAAACTGAAACAGTAGCAGTTCCATATACAAAGGAGTATGTAGCTGATGATACTCGTTACACTGATGAAGAAACAGTGATTCAAAACGGTCAAGCAGGAAGTCAGCTGATTCATCGTGTCTATAAGACAGTCAATGGCCAAAAAGTTGGGGAGCCAATCAGCACAAGTACTGAAACTGTTAAGGCTCCAGTAAACGAAAAAATTAATCGCGGTACAAAGGCCATTGAAGGTCAAGTTGAAGAAGTTTCATTTGAAGAAATTCCTTTCGAGATAAGAACAGAAGTAGACAGCACTCTTCCGAAGGGAACAGAAGTTGTTGCTCAAGCTGGTCAAAACGGTAAGAAAAAGATTACCAAAGTCTATAAGACTCTTAAGGGCGTGAAAACTGCAGATGCTCCAACGATTTCAGAGGAAGTTGTTGAAGCAGTTCAAGATCGTATCATCAAAAAAGGTGATCAAATCCTGACTGAGCCAACGTTGACCCTCACTCATATAGATAAAGAAGAATTAGAGCGTAGCGCCAAGGTTCGTTACCAATTGGTGAAACCAACAGGTGTAACCATTAAATCTCTTGAAGTTGTCTTGAAAGATGGTGACACTAGCCTTCAAACAGTCAATATGTCTGAAGGAGACCTGACTGCAAATCTTACAAACTTGAAGTATTACAAGGACTACAAGATTGCGACCAAGATGGTTTACGATCGTGGAAATGGGAATGAAGAAGTAGTTCTTGCAGAAGAACCACTAAGACTTGATCTCAAAAAAGTCGAAGTCAAAAACATTAAGGAAACAAGCCTTATCAGTGTTGATGATCAAGGTGTAGAGACTGATAATAGTCTCTTGTCAGCAAAACCATCAGATGTTAAACCTTATTACTTGAAAGTGACAACTCATGATAACAAGGTGACAAAACTTGCTGTTGATAAGATTGAAGAAGTCACAGTTGATGGTAAAGCATTGTTCAAAGTCACTGCTAAAGCACCAGACCTAGTCCAACGCAATGCAAATAATCAGTTTGCAGAAGAATATGTCCATTACTTTGCTAAGCCAAAAGCTCATGAAGGTGATGTTTATTACGATTTCAATGATCTTGTAAAGGCCATGCAGGACAATAAAAATGGAACATTTAAACTAGGTGCTGATCTTAATGCAGCTAATGTTCCAACACCAAATAAACAATATGTACCTGGTAAGTTTAGTGGAACTTTAACAAGTGTTGAAGGAAAGCAGTACACAATCCACAATATGGCTCGTCAATTGTTCGATAATATCGAGGGTGGCTCGGTTACAAATATTAACCTAGGTAACGTTGATATCAATATGCCTTGGGCTGAAAATATTTCAGCACTTGCAAGAACGATTAAAAATGCTACAGTTGAGAATGTCAAGGTGACTGGTAGTGTTCTTGGTAAAGATGGTATTGCTGGTATTGTCAATAAAGCAGATGTTGGTGGCCTACTTAAAAATGTCGCATTCATTGGTAAACTTACTGGTGTTGGTGACAAAGGCTGGGATATTGGTGGTATTGCCGGTGAAATTTGGAGAGGGAATATCAAACACGCTTATGTAGATGCTGATATTACAGCAAATAAAGCTCGTGTTGGTGGTCTTCTTGCTAGATCTGATAATGGTTCGGATCCTAATGGAATCGACAAGTATGCTTCTGTTCGTAATGCTGTTACTAAAGGAACCATTAATGTTAAGACACCTGTTGAGGTTGGTGGATTCATTAGTAAAAACTGGACATGGGGTAGAGTTGCTGATACTGTTTCAATGATGAAAGTTGAAAATGGTGAAGAGTTCTACGGTTCAAAAGACTTAGACGAAGAAGACGGTTACTATACAAACGATTGGATTGAGCGAAACTATGTTGTTAAAGATGTCAGCTCTGGTAAACGTTCATTCAAACGTTCTCGTACTAACAGAATTCAAGAAATCAGTCTTGAAGAAGCAAATAAAAAGATCGCTGAATTCGGTATCACTGCTGATACGTTTGAAATTAAACCTCTTGTTGAGGATACTCTCAATAATAAGAAAGTAAAAGCTGATACTTATAAAGATACTCAAGATTACGATGCCTCTCGTGAACTTGCCTACCGTAATATCGAAAAATTACAACCTTTCTATAATAAAGAATGGATCGTAAACCAAGGAAACAAACTTGCTGCAGGTAGTCCTCTCTTGACTAAAGAAATCTTGTCTGTAACTGCCATGAAAGGCAATGCCTTTGTGACAGAATTGGCTGATGCTGACCACATTTTGGTGCATTATGCTGACAAGACCAAGACATCTTTACTGTTTCACTGAAAGAATCTAAGGTCAAACAAGTGAAAGAGTACAGCATTGCTGAACTTGGAGAAGTTGTTTACACACCTAATATCGTTGACAAAGACCGTAGCGATCTTATCAATGCTATCGTTGAAAAATTAAGTCCAGTTGAGCTACAATCAGATCCAGTTTACCAAAAACTTGGTAGAACAGGACCAAATAAAGTTAACGCTATCAAAGATCTTTACCTAGAAGAAAGCTTCAAAGAAGTCAAGGATAATCTGGCTAAATTTGTGAAACAGTTGTTTGAAAATGAAGATCATCAATTAAACACAGATGAGGCTGCAAAACGTGCTTTGATCAAGAAAATTGATGATAACAAGGCAGCGGTTCTCCTTGGTCTATCTTACCTTAACCGTTATTACGGAGTGAAGTTTGATAACTTCAATATCAAGCAACTCATGTTGTTCAAACCAGACTTCTATGGTAAAAATGTAAGTGTGTTAGACTTCTTGATTCAGATTGGTTCTAAGGAAAGTAACATTAAAGGTGATAGAACTCTAGAAGCTTATCGTGAAGCTATCGGTGGAGTTATCGGTATCGGCGAGTTAAACAGTTTCTTAGACTATAATATGCGTCTATTCACAGAAGACAAAGACCTAAATGATTGGTTCATCAAAGCAACCAAAGACAATGTCTATATCGTTGAACCAAAAACAACAACTCCTGAGTTTGCCGATAAGAAACACAGAGCCTACGAAGGTTTAAACAACGATGTGCATGGTAAGATGATTTTGCCACTCTTGAACTTGAAAGATGCCCATATGTTCTTGATTTCAACTTACAATACAATGGCTTATAGTTCATTTGAAAAATATGGTAAGTATACTGAAGCAGAACGTAATGCCTTTAAAGCTGAAATCGATAAGGTTGCAAAAGGTCAACAGAATTATCTAGACTTCTGGTCACGTCTATCAATCGATAAAGTTCGTAATCAACTTTTGAAGAGCAACAACATGGTTCCAACACCTGTTTTGGATAACCAAAACTATAAAGATATTAGTACTGATAAATACGGTCACACTAATAGTGGTAAAGATGTGGCGCCTATCCGTGAATTGTATGGACCTACAGGACGTTATCATGCGACTGACTGGCGTATGGGAGCTGTGGCTCGCGTTTATCAGAATCCATATAAAGATGATTCTGTCTTCTTCATGGTTACGGACATGATTAGTGACTTTGGGGTTTCTGCCTTTACCCACGAAACAACTCACGTAAATGACCGTATGGTATACTTGGGTGGCTCAAGACACCGTGAAGGTACTGATTTGGAAGCATTTGCACAAGGAATGTTGCAAACTCCATCAGTATCAAATCCAAATGGTGAATACAAAGCTCTAGGTCTCAACATGGCTTATGAACGTCCAAACGATGGCAATCAATGGTACAACACAAATCCAAATGACCTTAAATCTCGTGAAGAAATTGATCGTTACATGAAGGGCTATAATGACACCCTCATGCTTCTGGATTATCTTGAAGGAGAAGCTGTCCTCGATAAAGGAAATCAAGATTTAAACAACGCTTGGTTCAAGAAGGTTGATAAGCAGTACAGAGGAAATAACACCAAGAACCAATTCGATAAGGTTCGACCTTTAAGTGATGAGGAAAAAGCTATTCCTTTACGCACAGTAGATGACTTAATTACGAACAACTTCATGACTAACCGCGGTCCGGGTAACAGAGTTTATAATCCTACTGACTTTGATTCTGCTTATGTGAATGTTCCAATGATGACTGGTATCTATGGTGGTAATACAAGTGAAGGTGCTCCAGGAGCGATGTCATTTAAACACAATACTTTCAGAATCTGGGGTTACTATGGCTACGAAAAAGGCTTCCTGAACTATGCTTCTAACATGCTTAAAGCTGAGTCTAAAAAAGCTGGTAAAGAGACTCTAGGTGATGACTTCATCATCAACAAGATTTCTGAAGGAAAATTCAACAATCTTGAAGAATGGAAGAAAGCTTACTTCAATGAAGTTGTAACAAGTGCCAAAAATGGAATTCAATCTATTGAAATCGATGGTGAAACATACAATAGCTATGAAGACTTGAAACGTGCATTTGCTGAAGCAGTTGATAAAGATAAGGCTACTCTAAGTAACGGATCTGTCAAATTTGATAACACCGTATCACTTAAAGAAAAACTCTTTAAGAAACTTCTTCAACAAACAGATAGCTTTAAAACTTCTATCTTTAAATAATCCAAAACTCTCATCTGCTTAGCAGGTGGGAGTTTTTTGTAATCAAGAAGCTTAATGATTTTCCAAACAGATTCTAAGTATTTAGCAAGGTAGGTATATAATAGAACTATAAAGCAAATATCTATATTCATATGATAATGAGGAAGGTGATGAAGATGAAAAAATGGCAAGCAACTGTATTGGTCTGCGCGAGTCTGGTCTGTCTATCGGCTTGTAACAATCAGATGGAGAACCAAGCTGATAAGCAAAATGCAGACAAAAATGCACAAGTTAGCTCTCAAATGGCAAAACAAGGAGAAGAAGTTCCAGACTTTTCACTGACGGGAGTTGATGGTAAAACCTATCGCCTATCAGATTATAAGGGCAAAAAGGTCTATCTCAAATTTTGGGCATCTTGGTGCTCTATTTGCCTAGCTAGTTTACCTGATACCGATGAGCTGGCAAAAGAAGCAAGTGATGACTATGTCATCTTGACAGTGGTTTCTCCTGGTCAAAAAGGAGAGCAAGCAGAAGAAGCCTTTAAAAAATGGTATCAAGGATTGGACTATAAAAATCTCCCTGTCCTTCTAGACCCTTCGGGACAACTCTTAGCAAGTTACGGAGTCCGTTCTTATCCGACCCAGGCCTTTATTGATAAAGAAGGAAAACTAGTTAAGATCCAGCCAGGTTTTATGGATAAGGCAAGTATTGTAGAGAGTTTGAAAAGCATAGATTAGAGGTTACTCATGAATGATAAGTTAAAAACAATTGTATTCATAGGAATCATCATTTGTATTATTATTGGACTTTTATTTTTTTGGGAAAAAAGAAGCACAAGCTACACTGATACTTCTCAAATTGAGAAGGCAGCTGTTAGCCAAGGTCAAGGTGTTAAGAAAAAAACTGTGCCAGATAAAAATGCTGACCTACATGAAATCTATCTAGCGGGAGGCTGTTTCTGGGGAGTTGAAGAGTATTTTTCAAGAGTAGCAGGTGTGACAGATGCTGTTTCTGGCTATGCGAATGGCAGAGGAGAAACAACCCAGTATGAATTGATCGGCCAAACAGGCCATGCTGAGACTGTTCATGTGACCTACGATGCCAATCAAATTTCTCTAAAAGAAATTTTGCTCCATTATTTCCGCATTATCAATCCAACTAGTAAAAATAAGCAGGGCAATGATATGGGGACTCAGTACAGAACGGGAGTCTACTATAAGGACGAGCAGGACCTAGAAGTCATCAATCAAGTTTTTGAACAAGTTGCTCAGAAGTACGACCAGCCTCTAGCGGTTGAAAAGGAACCCTTAAGCAATTTTATCGTGGCTGAGGACTATCACCAAGATTATCTTCAGAAAAATCCAAATGGATATTGCCATATCAATGTCAATCAAGCATCCTATCCTGTTATTGATGCGAGTAAATATCCAAAACCGAGTGACGATGAATTGAAAAAACTCCTCTCTCCTGAGGAATATGCAGTGACTCAAAATAGTCAAACAGAACGGGCCTTTTCAAATCGTTACTGGGATAAATTTGAAGCAGGTATTTATGTGGATGTAGCAACTGGTGAACCACTCTTTTCTTCGAAAGATAAATTTGAATCGGGCTGTGGTTGGCCTAGCTTTACCCAGCCTATCAGTCCAGATGTTGCGACCTACAAGGAAGACAAGTCCTACAATATGGTCAGAACAGAAGTCAGAAGTAGAACTGGTGATTCCCATCTAGGGCATGTCTTTACAGACGGACCTAAGGACAAGGGAGGGCTACGCTATTGTATCAATAGTCTATCCATCCGTTTTATTCCTAAGGATCAAATGGAAGAAAAGGGTTATGGTTATTTGTTAGATTATGTTGAGTGAACGTGATATTCTTAAAAAGAATTTACTAGAAATACATTTTAATTCATAAGAAGTGTAGAATTTGGATTTTAGAAGCGGTTGGGCAATTTAATCGAACGTGTAGGTATTACTCCCGCAATCTTTCAATACTGAAAACAGGCAAGGCTAAAGCTATCCGTTTTTCAACGCTTGAAGCTATCTACTAATAACTGGGTCGCTAGCCAGATGGTATATTGGAATATGTACTTAAATAAAAATATCGATTTATCTCGAAAATATTTTGTAAAAAAATCAACAAAATATTATAATAAGATTATGAAAACGGAATAAAGGAGATGTCTTTAAGGACAAGAACAAAGCTGATATGGAAGATAGAAAAAAGTTACAAAAATTTGCCATTCGTAAACTGAGCATGGGGGTGGGCTCGGTATTGATTGGACTTGCCTTCATTGGAGGAGCACTTGAACCCAAACTGGTTCAGGCAGATGAAACCAAGCAAGTTTCCTTTCACTATTTATCGGAATCGGAGTTGACAGCTGCTGAACGTGAACTCATTCACCATGAATTACCACAAGATCTTAGTCAAGAGAGCTATTATCTAGTCTATCGTAAGCAGGGACAAGCCGTCTTACCTCAAACAGGATCAGTCACCTTCCCCTTGGCTGGTCTTGGTCTTCTGACGGCTAGTTTGGTGGTTTTCCTATTTTCTAGGAAAAAGCCTTCTAAGATAGTTGGAGTGTTATTGATTGCTTCTGTAGGTAAGAGTTTATTACTCCCTTATCAAGTATTTGCTTTTGAACACAAGGACTTACTAGCTTATGATCAGACTAAAACCCTTGTCTCTGCAGATGGTTTCTCTCAAGGTATTATTGACATTAAAGGCTATGATTATGTCGGTTATTTATTAGAGTCCGATTTAAGAGGGACGGGGCAAGATCTAACATCTAGTGCAAATCCAGAAATTCCTGCAAAACCAGTAAATCAAGCAGCCGTTCATGAAATTCCCGAATTCACAGGCGGCGTATCAGGCGAATCCTTGGTTGAGCCAACAAAACCAACATTTGAGGGTGGTGTTAATGGCCAAGGGGCAGTAGCTGAAAGCTTACCAGAGTATACACCAGAATTTAGCAGTCAAAGTGGCATCCCAGAAGTCCACGAGAAACCCGCCTTTACAGGCGGTGTATCAGGTGAATCCTTGGTTGAGCCAACAAAACCAACATTTGAAGGTGGAGTCAATGGCCTAGGAGCAGTAGCTGAAAGCTTACCAGAGTATACACCAGAATTTAGCAGTCAAAGTGGCATCCCAGAAGTCCATGACAAAGCAGACTTTACAGGTGGCGTATCAGGCGAATCCTTGGTTGAGCCGTCTAAACCAACATTTGAGGGTGGTGTTAATGGCCAAGGAGCAGTAGCTGAAACCCTACAAGACTATGAAGGTGGTGCAGTTCCAGTTGAAACTTTGAAACAGGAAATCCCAGACTTTACAGGCGGTGTATCCGGCGAATCTTTAGTTGAACCACCTAAACCAACATTTGAAGGTGGCGTCAATGGCGCGGGTACAGTAGCTGAAGCTTTGCCAGAGTATATCCCAGAATTTAGCAGTCAAAGTGGCCTTCCAGAAGTCCACAACAAACTAGAATTTACAGGTGGTGTATCGGGAGAATCTTTGGTTGAACCGTCTAAACCAACATTTGAGGGTGGCGTCAATGGTCAAGGTACAATAGCCGAATCCTTGCCAGAGTACACACCAGAATTTAGCAGTCAAAGTGGCCTTCCAGAAGTCCACAAAAAACCAGACTTTACAGGTGGCGTATCAGGCGAATCCTTGGTTGAGCCGTCTAAACCAACATTTGAGGGTGGTTTTAATGGCCAAGGAGCAGTAGCTGAAACCTTACCAGAGTATGAAGGTGGTGCAGTTCCAGTTGATACTCTGAAACAAGAACATCCTGAATTCACAGGTGGAGTTAATGGTGAACCACTTGTTGAGCCGTCTAAACCAACATTTGAGGGTGGCGTCAATGGTCAAGGAGCAGTAGCTGAAGCCTTGCCAGAGTATAAAGCAGAATTTAGTAGTCAAAGTGGCGTCCCAGAAGTCCACAACAAACCTGAATTTATAGGTGGTGTATCTGGCGAATCCTTAGTTGAGCCAACAAAACCATCATTTGAGGGTGGCGTCAATGGCCAAGGTGTAGTAGCTGAAACCTTACCAGAGTATGAAGGTGGTGCAGTTCCAGTTGATACTCTGAAACAGGAACATCCTGAGTTCACCGGTGGCGTATTCGGCGAATCCTTAGTCGAGCCAACAAAACCAACATTTGAAGGAGGCGTCAATGGTCAAGGTACAGTAGCTGAAAGCCTACCAGATTATGAAGGAGGCGCAGTCCCAGTTGATACTCTGAAACAGGAACTCCCTAGCTATAGTGGTGGTGTGAATGCCACTGAAGCGCTCGTTCAAGATGCAAAACCGACTCTACATGTTGAAGTCCGAAAAGAGTTGATTCCTAAACAAACTAGGGAAAAAATTGATCCAGACATGCTTCTTGGTGAAACAAGAATTGAGCAAGTCGGTCAAGATGGTGAGAAAGAGATTGTTACCAGCTATGAGGAAAAAGATGGGAAACGTATCTCAGAACTCAAAGAAACAACACGGATTTTAACAGAAGCTAAAGATCAGATTATCGTCCGTGGTAGTAAGAAAAATGTAGAGATAAAACCTGTACCAGTCCTTACTCTTTCTAATATTACTGGAAATTCGATGGGCCGTTCAGCTCGCTTAAGCTATAACTTGGACAAGGCAGATGGCGTTACCGTTTCAAAAATCAGTGCCACTATTAAAGCCAAGGGGCTAGAGGAACAGACTCTGGACTTCACGAGTGATCAGCTGGAAGCAACAGTTGATAATCTGAAACTTTATACGGATTACACCATATCTACAAGGATGGTCTTTAATCGTGGTAAGGGTGAGGAGAGCACTCTACTTGAGGACAAGAAGCTTCGTTTAGAGCTTAAAAAGCTAGAAATAAAAGATATCAAGGAAACAAGCCTTGTTAAGGTTGAAAATGGCAAAGAGTCTGAGATTCAACAACTAACAGAAGCACCAAGCGATTTAGCAAACTATTACCTCAAGATTAGTTCAGAGGACCACAAGACCAGCCGTTTAGCCATCAAGTCTATTCAAACTGAGAGAATAGATGGCAAAGAGTACTACAAGGTTACTGCTGAGGCAACTGACTTGATTCAGCGCAATGCTCAGAAAACCTTTGAAGCAGGATACAGCTACTACTTGGCTAAGTCAAGTGCTGATTCTCCGACTATTGCCGGTGTAAAAGAATACGCTTATAAGGATATTCAAGATTATGATAGTCGCCATGATCAAGCCTATCGTAACCTTGAAAAATTACAGCCTTTCTACAATAAAGAATGGATCGTTAATCAAGGGAATAAACTGGATCTTAAACACAATCTAGCCAAGAAAGAGATAGTCTCTGTTATTGCTATGAAGGGACAAGATTTTGTGACGGACCTGTCAGTGGCAGATCATATCATGGTTCATTATGCAGACAAGACCAAGGATGTATTTGCAATTACCTCACAAAATTCTGGCTTGACTGCCATCAAGGAATACAAGATTGCCGACTTGGATCTGCTTTATACTCCAGATATGCTGGTTAAGGACCGTTCAGCCCTAGCCAAGGAGCTAATATCTATCCTGAAAACGGTGGACTTACAGTCGGATGGAGTTTATCGAATCCTAGATGATCAAACCACTAGCCTTGATAAGAAGGTTGAGGAAGTGAAGAACTGGTATCTAGAAGAAAGCTTTGCAGAAGTCAAAGCGCAGCTGGGAACCCTAGTTGATAAGTTGCTTACCAATCTAGACTATCAGTGGAATGATTCACCTGCTAGAACTGCTGCCTTGAAGAAAAAAGTTCAGGACAATCAATCAGCTATCATGCTGGGACTTGCTTATCTTAATCGCTATTACGGTATCCGATTTGCGGATTACAATCTGAAAGAACTCATGCTCTTTAAACCAGATTTTTATGGGCAAAATGTGGATATCTTGGATCGATTGATTGAACTTGGTTCAAGAGAGAACAACCTAAAAGGCGACCAGACTCATGAAACCTTTGCTAGAGTTCTAGCTAAGGATACAAAATCTGAAGATTTACATGCCTTCTTAGACTACAACAGACAGTTATTGACGACTGACAAGGATATGAATGACTGGTTTGTGAATGCCACCAAGGGCCATGTCTACATAGCAGAGCGAGCTTCGAAGAATCAAGAAATTGCAAATCGGAAGCATCGGGCTTATGACAATCTGAATAACTGGTTGCATCGCAATATGATTCTGCCTTTGTTGAATGTCAAGAAGGCACAGATGTTCCTGATTTCCAACTACAATACCATTACTTTGGATCAGCAGATAAATCTGGCAAAACAATAGACCAGATGAAAGCTGACATTGATTTAGTAGCGGACCGCCAGTTGACTTACTTGGACTTCTGGTATCGACTTGCTACTGATGAAGTTAAAGACCGTATGGTTAAGAGTGACTTTAATGTAGCTACACCAGTTTGGGAAGGCTATCGCGTTGATGGACGTGGCTGGGTAGAGCGTTATGGACATACCAGTGGTATGGAAGACTACGCGCCAATTCGTGAGGTATTTGGACCAGCGGGTCGCTACTATAAAGACAATAAGCTAGGAGCCTATGCCTCTATCTATCCTAAAATTAATGCCAGAGATGCTGTTCACTTTGTAGAAATCGATATGATGAGTGAGTATGGTTTGTCTGTCTATACTCATGAGACAACTCACGTCAACGATCGCATTGTCTATCTGGGTGGCTACAAACATCGTGAAGGAACCTATGTAGAAGCCTATGCTCAAGGTATGCTCCAGTCGCCAGCTGAGGAAGGGCATCAAGGTGAGTATGGTGCTCTTGGTCTTAATATGGCTTACATGCGACCAAATGATGGGGATCAGTGGTACAATCCAGATCCAACCAAGTTGCAAACACGCCAGCAGATTGACCACTACATGAAAGGTTATAATGAGACCTTGATGCTTCTAGATTATCTGGAAGGGGACCGCGTTCTTGCTAAGAATGATCTGGCTTTGAAGAAGGCTTGGTTCAGCAAGATGACCAAGCAAATGCGTCATCAGGACCAAGATAATAAACTCCTTGCTCCAAACCAGTGGGACTATGTCCGTCCATTGACAGATGAGGAAGCCAAGACTCAGCTAAATTCTGTGGATGACTTAATCAAACATAACATCATCACCAATAGGCATTACCAAGGAACTTACCGACCAGAAGAACTCAAGACAGCTTATGTCAATGTCAAGATGGTGGATGCTATTTATGGTGGAAATACAAGTCAGGGAGCTCCAGGAGCCCTATCCTTCAAGCATAATGCCTTCCGTATGTGGGGTTATTATGGCTACGAAAATGGTTTCCTAGGCTATGCTTCTAATAAATACAAGGATGAGGCGTTAAGCGAGGGACGTGACACCCTTGGAGATGATTTCATCATCCAGAAGGTTTCGAAGGGCAAGTTCCAGAACTTGGAAGAATGGAAGAAGGCCTGGTTTGACGCTATTATTGCCAAGGCAAAACGAGGAATTCATAGTTTTGAAATTGATGGCCAGCAAATTGATTCTTACGAGAAATTGCAAGATTTGTTTGACCAAGCAGTAGAAACGGATTACCGAAACTTTAAGTATGGAGGCTCAGTTGCAAACTATACAGTAGCTCTGAAGAAAAAAGTCTTCCAAAAACTATTACAGGTTACAGATGCCTTTTCATCTGAACTCTTTCCTAAAGGATAGATAAAAAGTCGGTGTGATAAAAGAGAATGCTATGTTCAGATTTTCTTAGAAAGTGACATCTACTTTATCATTCTCAAAGAATAAAATTGCCAGATCTCCTGTTTGGGGTCTGGCTTTTATGGTATACTTAGGATATGCATAGAAAAACAGTGATTGATTTTAGGGCTTTGGGCGAGCGGTACACCTTTACCCAGCCTATCAAAGAGTTAAGAACCAGAGATTTAGCAGAAGTGGCAGACTTATTAGCTCAAGTGGAAAACTACCAAGAGCAAGGCTTTTATGTAGCAGGTTATGTCAGTTATGAGGCTGCACCTGCTTTTGAGGAAAAACTAGCAGTTCACAAGGTTCCTCTACTGGGCGAGTATTTGCTTTACTTTACTGTTCATGACAAAGTTGAAACATCCAGCATTCCTCTGACTTATGAGGAGGTGGATTTGCCATCAAACTGGCAGGAAGTAACTTCTGCAGAGGACTATGAAAAGGCGATTGCCCAGATTCACCATCATTTACGGCAGGGAGATACCTATCAGGTCAACTACACCGTTCAACTCAAGCAGGAGTTGACTTCTAACCCTTTTGCTATCTACAATCGCATGGTGGTAGAGCAGGAGGCAGGTTACAATGCCTATGTTGAACATGACGACATGGCAGTGATTTCCATGAGTCCAGAACTCTTTTTGAACAAAATGATCGTGAACTGACAACTCGTCCTATGAAGGGGACGACTAAACGTGGTCTGACTGATGCTGAAGATTTGAAAGAAGCAGCTTGGTTGGAGCAGGATCCCAAAAAAATCGTTCAGAAAATATGATGATAGTGGACCTCTTGCGCAATGACATGAATCGTCTGTCTGAGGTGGGAAGTGAGCATGTGGAGCGTTTATGTCAGGTGGAACAGTATTCAACGGTTTGGCAGATGACTTCGACCATCAAGAGTCAGTTACGACCGGATGTTGACCTCGTTGAAATTTTCCGTTCACTCTTTCCATGTGGTTCTATTACAGGAGCTCCCAAGATAGCGACTATGGAAATTATCAAAGACTTGGAGCCCCAACCAAGAGGAGTTTACTGTGGAACTGTTGGACTCTTACTTCCCAATGGCCGACGGATTTTCAATGTCACCATTCGAACCATTCAACTGCATGGAGGGCAAGCCATCTATGGAGTCGGTGGAGGCATCACTTGGGATAGCACTTGGAAGTCAGAATACCGTGAAGTCCAGCAAAAGGCTGCTGTTCTATATCGCAAACAGCCTCATTTTAAGCTGATAACGACAGGAAAAATCAGCCAGAAAAAATTACTCTTTGAAAAGCAACATCTAGAAAGACTACAAAAGGCTAGTCGTTATTTTGCCTTTCCATTTGATCAAGATAGTTTGAGACAAAAAATAGAGGAAGAGTGTCAAGCTTGTGACCTCCATCAAGACTACCGTTTGCGAATCAGTCTCAATAAGTCTGGAGGAATAGACATTGATCGACAAGTATTAACACCACTTAGTTCTAGCTTCTGTCAGGCTAAACTTTGTCTGCAAGGAGCTGATTTGCAGCAGGCCTTTACCTACTTAAGACGACACACCGACCGCATTTGACAATGGGAGAGAATGAAATTATTTATCATACTGCTGATGGAAAATTGCTTGAAACCTCTATTGGCAATCTGGTCTTGAAAATGGATGGCAAGCTCTATACCCCACCTAGCGCTCTTGGTATTTTACCAGGGATTTATCGTCAACACTTGCTTGAAAATGGGCAAGTAGAAGAGAAGGTTTTGACCATAGAAGATTTGATGCGAGCAGAAGTCATCTATGGCTGCAATGCAGTAAGGGGCTTGTATGAGTTGTCAGTAAAGGAGCACTAAATGAAACTTATATTTTTACACGGTTTGGGACAGTCCGCAGATAGTTGGAAAGAAGTTCAGGATTTGCTTGCAGATTATCCCTCTGAAGCCCTGGATTTATTTCCTTCAGGAGTTGGGACCTACCAAGAAGCCAAAGAGCGCATTTATCAACACTTAACAGAGGAGACAGAACCTTTTGTCTTAATCGGTTTGTCTTTAGGGGCTGCACTTGCGTTGGAACTTTCAAGTTATGATCTACCACATCTTCAGGCCTTGGTTTTGTCAGGATGTCCACTGAAATTAGCAGGTAACATTCCTTTTTACATTCAGTTGCTGATATTCAAATTGCTTCCTAAGAGGATATATGAGAAGCAGGGGGCAGATAAGGCTCTTATGGTTGGAGTTTCCGAGGAATTAAAAACACTTGATTTAAGAGAGAATGCAAAGAATTGTCCCTATCCAAGCTTGTTAATTTGTGGTAGTCAGGATAAGCCAAATCTCAGTTCAATGAAAAGTATTCATGAACTGATGCCAGATTCTCAGTTTGAGACCATCCCTGACGGCCCTCATGTCTTGAATAAGGCAAAACCAAAAGAGTTTGCAGAATTAACCAGAAGTTTTCTTGAATTGCTGAAACAAGTTTGATAAAATAATAAAGAAGTGATAAATCATAAAGGAGATAAAAATGAGTCAAAAGATTATTGGGATTGACCTTGGTGGAACTTCTATCAAGTTCGCTATTTTAACGCAAGAAGGAGAAATCCAAGAAAAATGGTCTATTAAGACAAACATTTTGGATGAAGGAAGCCATATCGTAGATGATATGATTGAGTCTATTCAACACCGTTTGGACTTGCTTGGATTGGTAGCAGCGGACTTCCAAGGTATTGGAATGGGATCACCAGGTGTTGTTGACCGTGAAAAAGGGACTGTTATCGGTGCCTACAACCTCAACTGGAAAACTCTTCAACTAATCAAAGAAAAAATGGAAAAAGCCTTGGGGATTCCATTCTTTATCGACAATGACGCCAACGTGGCAGCTCTTGGTGAGCGTTGGATGGGTGCTGGTGACAACCAACCAGATGTTGTCTTTATGACACTTGGTACAGGTGTTGGTGGCGGTATCGTAGCAGAAGGTAAATTGCTTCACGGTGTTGCAGGTGCTGCTGGTGAACTTGGACACATCACAGTTGACTTTGATCAACCAATCGCATGTACTTGTGGTAAAAAAGGCTGTCTTGAGACAGTAGCTTCAGCGACAGGTATCGTTAACTTGACTCGTCGTTACGCAGATGAATACGAAGGCGATGCAGCCTTGAAACGCTTGATTGATGATGGTGAAGAAGTAACTGCTAAAACTGTCTTTGACTTGGCAAAAGAAGGGGACGACCTCGCTTTGATCATTTACCGTAACTTCTCACGTTACTTGGGTATTGCATGTGCCAACATTGGTTCTATCCTAAATCCATCAACAATTGTTATCGGTGGTGGAGTTTCAGCTGCTGGGGAATTCCTTCTCCAAGGCGTGCAAAAGGTTTATGACGAAAATACCTTCCCACAAGTACGCACAACAACTAAGCTAGCTCTTGCAACTCTAGGAAATGACGCTGGAGTTATCGGAGCAGCATCACTTGTCTTGCAATAAATAAACATAAAAAGGAGAAAATTGCTTTCTGTAAGCGAGTGATTTTCCTCCTTTCTTTTTTTATGCTATACTAGTTAAGACAATAATTGAGGTGAGAGTAAATGACAAAAGCAGACACGATTTTTAAAGAAAATATCGAGCGAATCCTTAAGGAAGGAGTCTTTTCAGAACAAGCTCGTCCCAAGTACAAGGATGGGACTGTTGCTAACTCCAAGTACATCACAGGGGCCTTTGCAGAGTATGATTTGTTTAAGGGGGAATTCCCCATTACAACCCTACGTCCAATTGCTATCAAATCAGCTATAAAAGAAGTGCTTTGGATCTACCAAGACCAGTCCAATAGCCTAGAAGTTCTCAATGGCAAGTACAATGTTCACTACTGGAATGACTGGGAAGTTGGAGATACAGGGACTATTGGGGAACGTTATGGGGCTGTTGTTAAGAAGCATGACATCATTAACAAGATTCTCAAACAGTTAGAAGCCAATCCTTGGAACCGTCGTAATATCATTTCACTTTGGGATTATCAGGCTTTTGAGGAGACAGACGGCCTTCTTCCATGTGCCTTTCAGACTATGTTTGATGTCCGTCGTGTAGATGGGGAAATCTATTTGGATGCGACCTTGACCCAGCGTTCTAATGATATGCTGGTGGCCCACCATATCAATGCCATGCAGTATGTAGCTCTTCAAATGATGATTTCTAAACACTTTGGTTGGAAAGTTGGAAAGTTCTTCTACTTCATCAACAACCTCCATATCTATGATAATCAGTTTGAACAAGCTCAGGAATTGCTTCGTCGTGAGCCTTCAAATTGCCAACCACGTTTGGTCTTGAATGTACCAGACAAGACTAATTTCTTTGACATCAAAGCGGAGGACTTTGAGTTGGTTGACTATGATCCTGTGAAACCGCAATTGAAGTTTGACTTGGCCATTTAATACTCTCTGAAAATCTCTTCAAACCACGCTAGATTCCTTTTCCTATTTGGTTTTTATTGAGTATAAAAGAATAGAAAAAAAAGAAGTTGAGAAAAAATCCCAACTTCTTTTGTTTATTAACGTGATACGCGACGGCGAGCTGCCTTCTTACGATTTTCTTCGATGAAAGCTGCTTTTTGTTCTTCTGGTTCGATCACTTTCTTTTTAACTGCGTATACTGCACCTGCAACTGCAGCAACAGTTCCTGCGACACCTGTTACAAGACCTTTAGCGAATCCTTTAGCCATGAGTATTCCTCCTTTAACTTATAAATCAGCCAGCTACCTCAAGAGGTCGCATTTTTCTGACTGACCTTTTTGTGATATAATAATAGTAACGAAAAAATGGGAATTTTTCAAGGAAAAAAGATGAAAACAAAAATAATTGTGATTGTTGGACCGACTGCAGTTGGAAAAACAGCTCTAGCCATTGAAGTTGCTAAGCATTTTAATGGTGAAGTAGTTAGTGGAGATAGCCAACAAGTCTATCGAGGACTGGATATTGGGACAGCCAAGGCAAGTCCGGAGGAGCAGGCAACTGTCCCTCATCACTTGATTGATGTGAGAGAAGTAACCGAGTCTTACTCGGCTTTTGATTTTGTTTCAGAAGCTAAGGCAGCCATTGAGGATATTCAAAGTCGAGGTAAGCTCGCTATTATTGCAGGTGGGACAGGACTTTATATCCAGAGTCTGCTAGAAGGATATCATTTAGGTGGGGAGACACCTCATGAGGAGATTTTAGCTTATCGTGCTAGTCTAGATCCTTTTTCAGATGAGGAGTTAGCCCATCTTGTAGAGCAAACAGGCCTTGAAATTCCCCAGTTTAATCGTCGTCGTGCCATGCGTGCTTTAGAAATTTCCCATTTCGGTCAAGATTTGAAAAATCAAGAAAGTTTATATGATCCGCTGATTATTTGCTTGGATGATGAGCGGAGTCAACTCTATGAGCGAATCAACCATCGAGTGGACCTGATGTTTGAAGCTGGACTTCTAGACGAAGCCAAGTGGCTGTTTGACCATTATCCAGATGTGCAGGCTGCTAAAGGGATTGGCTACAAGGAACTCTTTCCTTATTTTCGAGGGGAGCAGAGTTTGGAGGAGGCCAGTGACAGTCTCAAACAGGCGACCCGTCGTTTTGCCAAGCGTCAACTAACCTGGTTCCGTAATCGCATGCAGGTGACCTTTTATCAGATAGGAGAATCTGGTGTAAAAGACCGTATTTTAAACCAGATTGAGGAGTTTTTAAATGATTGAAACTGAGAAAAAAGAGGAGCGGGTCCTGCTGATTGGAGTTGAACTCCAGGGCATGGATAATTTTGACCTCTCCATGGAAGAGCTGGCTAGTCTGGCTAAGACGGCTGGTGCAGTTGTAGTCGATAGTTACAGACAAAAACGTGAAAAATACGACTCTAAGACCTTTGTCGGATCTGGTAAGTTGGAAGAAATTGCTCAAATGGTGGATGCAGAAGAAATCACAACTGTCATTGTCAACAACCGTCTGACACCTCGACAAAATGTCAATTTAGAGGAAGTCTTGGGTGTTAAAGTCATTGACCGTATGCAGTTGATTTTAGATATCTTTGCCATGAGAGCTCGAAGCCATGAAGGGAAGCTCCAAGTTCATCTAGCCCAACTCAAGTACCTCTTGCCTCGTTTGGTGGGTCAGGGGATTATGCTTAGCCGTCAGGCAGGGGGAATTGGTTCTCGTGGTCCAGGTGAAAGTCAGCTGGAGCTTAATCGTCGTAGTGTTCGCAACCAGATCACAGATATCGAGCGTCAACTCAAGGTCGTTGAGAAAAATCGAGCGACAGTTCGAGAAAAACGTTTGGAGTCAAGTACCTTTAAGATTGGTTTGATTGGCTACACCAATGCTGGTAAGTCAACTATTATGAATACTCTGACTAGCAAGACCCAGTATGAGGCAGATGAGCTCTTTGCGACTCTGGATGCGACAACTAAAAGCATCCATCTTGGTGGCAATCTACAGGTGACTTTAACGGACACCGTTGGGTTTATTCAAGATTTGCCGACAGAGTTGGTGTCTAGTTTCAAGTCGACCTTGGAAGAAAGCAAGCATGTAGATCTTCTGGTTCATGTTATCGATGCCAGCAATCCTTATCATGAGGAACATGAAAAAACAGTTCTTTCCATCATGAAAGACTTGGACATGGAGGATATTCCTCGCTTGACCCTTTATAATAAAGCGGATTTGGTGGAAGATTTCACGCCTACTCAAACGCCTTATGCATTGATTTCTGCCAAGTCTAAAGATAGTCGAGAACAGTTGCAAGCTTTATTGCTAGATAAGATCAAGGAAATTTTTGAACCCTTTACTTTGCGCGTGCCTTTTTCTAAGTCCTACAAGATTCATGATTTAGAAAGTGTTGCGATTCTTGAAGAGCATGACTACCAAGATGATGGCGAGGTCATCACAGGCTACATTGCTGAGAAAAACAAATGGAGATTAGAAGAATTTTATGACTGACATCAAATCATTGGCTCTCAAATATGGCGGCTATACAAGTCTAGACAAGGTCTATCTGGATCAGCTTTTAGCTGGTAGGTCTGACCAAGAGCAGTTAGCCCTCATCACCCCTCCCCCCAGCGTAGTTAATGCCTACTTTGCAGAACTTTACCAGAAAAAAAGTCCTCAAGCTGCGACAGATTATTTTGCGGAAGTCAGCCAGGAACTGAACCTCTACAATGCTGAGCCAAGTTTCACGGAAGAAAGCAAGCCCTTTATTCGTCTGAATCTATCAGGCAAATCTTTTGGTTTTTGCTATGAGAGAGAAGGCCTTGGTCGCATTTTCTCTGAATATGAGGAAGCAATCACAGCTGACTTACTTTTTGAAATTGCGCAAATTTTCCCCCATCAGCTAGTCTTTGAGGAGTCTGGAAAAATTTACATGAAGGTTGTCGGGGATGAGGAAATAGTTAGTGTAGAAAGCTTAACAGCTTTAACTGACTTGGAAAGCTTGGCAGATGGTCGCAAGCGTCTCAAAGGTTATAGTCAAGAAGATTTATTACAAGAAGCTAAAGCCTTTACTGGTAAGCTTTATTATCGCTCAGAAAACCGCACCGCTATGTTATATTTTAATTAATTAGAAAGTATCGAATGGATATTCAATTTTTAGGAACAGGGGCTGGTCAGCCCTCTAAAGCCCGCAACGTTTCAAGTCTCGCCCTGAAACTCTTGGACGAGATTAACGAAGTCTGGCTCTTTGACTGTGGCGAAGGAACGCAAAATCGCATTCTGGAAACCACGATTCGACCACGAAAAATCAGCAAAATCTTTATCACACACTTGCACGGAGACCATATCTTTGGCTTGCCAGGTTTCCTCTCCAGTCGTGCTTTTCAAGCAAATGAAGAGCAGACAGATTTGGAAATCTATGGACCTCAAGGTATCAAGTCTTTTGTTTTGACTAGTCTACGTGTGTCTGGATCACGTTTGCCCTACAAGATTCATTTCCATGAGTTTGACCAAGATTCTCTTGGGAAAATCCTTGAAACGGATAAATTCGCTGTGTATGCAGAAGAGTTGGATCACACTATTTTCTGTGTCGGCTATCGTGTCATGCAAAGGACTTAGAAGGTACCTTGGATGCTGAGAAACTAAAGGCTGCTGGTGTCCCATTCGGCCCGCTCTTTGGAAAAATTAAAAACGGTCAGGATGTCGTCTTAGAAGACGGCACCGAGATCAAGGCAGCAGATTATATTTCAGCACCGCGACCTGGTAAGATTATTACCATTTTGGGAGATACTCGAAAAACAGATGCCAGTGTGCGTCTTGGTGTCAATGCAGATGTTCTTGTCCATGAGTCGACTTATGGCAAGGGAGACGAAAAGATTGCCCGCAACCACGGTCACTCAACCAATATGCAAGCTGCTCAGGTAGCGGCAAAAGCAGGAGCCAAACGACTCTTGCTCAACCATATCAGTGCACGCTTTCTTTCAAAAGATATCAGCCAGCTAAAGAAAGATGCGGCAACAATTTTTGAAAATGTCCATGTGGTTAAAGACCTAGAAGAAGTGGAAATCTAGGATCTCGAGAAAGGATAAATATGTCTACGATTCTCATTACGGGTGCTAGTGGTGGTCTAGCTCAAGAAATGGTCAAACTCTTGCCCAATGATCAATTGATTTTGCTGGGTAGAAATAGAGAAAAATTAGCTCAACTATACGGAAATCATCCACAGGCTGAATTGGTTGAGATTGATATTACCGATGCTCAAGCCCTAGAATGCCTAGTAGCTGAACTCTACCAGCGCTATGGAAAGATTGATGTTTTGATTAATAACGCTGGCTACGGGATCTTTGAAGATTTTGACAAGATTTCTGATCAAGATATTCATCAGATGTTTGAAGTTAACACCTTTGCTTTAATGAATCTGTCTCGTTTGGTTGCAGCTCGTATGAAGGAGATCCGAAAAGGCCATATCATCAATATCGTTAGTATGGCTGGTTTGATAGCGACTGGCAAGTCCAGTCTTTACTCAGCGACTAAGTTTGCGGCTATTGGTTTTTCAAATGCTTTACGTCTCGAACTTATGTCCTATGGAGTCTATGTGACAACGGTCAATCCAGGTCCGATTCGTACAGGATTTTTTGACCAGGCTGATCCGGATGGAACCTACCTTAAGTCAGTTGACCGTTTCCTACTCGAGCCAGATGCAGTAGCTAGAAAGATTGTCAAAACCATAGGAAAAAACAAACGGGAACTCAATCTTCCAATCTTGCTCAATCTAGCCCATAAGTTTTACACCCTCTTTCCCAAGCTAGCCGATAAGTTGGCTGGAGAAACCTTTAATTATAAGTGAGAAAGCTGTTCCCTTGAGGAATGGCTTTTTATTTTTTTCGGTTGCTAATTTGTAGAAAAATACCACATGATAAACAGGCAGTTTATAACGATTAAGCTCATTTAAGGTATAAATAGAGATAAGAAAGCAGAAAAGAGAGGATAAACTTCGAGTCTAACATAACTGAAAGTATATCTATAGCCGAAGCTTATGAAGTCAAGATAAAATAGGATTAAAGAACTTGCCCTTTGTCAGATTGATTAGACTGTAAATTGGAGTTAGGAATATTCTTAGAATAGATGAAGAAAATAAAAAAAGTAAAAATGTTAAAAACATCTTGACATTTTATCGATTTAGAGTATAATAAGAAATGTAAAGAGCTCTTGACATTATTACAAAAATTTGGAGGAACAAAGCCATGAAAAAGATGGATGAAATGGACAGAGATATTCAGTTGCGTTCTGAGGAGTGGGGCTATAAAACAGCGCTTTTGGGTTTATGTGCATGGACAGGATTTAATATCTATCAAGCACTTGTTGTTGGTGGCAAACTTGAAATGCTTCCTTGCTTAATTTTGATCTTATCTGTAAGTGTGCAAGGATTTGCTCAAACCGCAATAAAACGCAATATGATTGCTGGTGATGAAGAGTATAAAGAACCAAATAAACTTGTTCAAGGAGTCATTCTAGCAGTTGTCACTGTTATCGTAGTATTGGCTGTTGGCGTTTATTTTTTTCAGAAAGACTAATGCTGTATGAAAAATAACATCAAACAGTTAAGAAAGTCTGAGGGACTACGTCAGGAAGATATGGCAAGAATATTAGGCGTTAGTCGACAAACCATAATTGCTATAGAGAATGACAAGTACAATCCTACACTTGAACTAGCAATGAAAATTGCAAGGTTGCTACGACTACATGTTGAAGAAATTTTCATTTTAGAAGATTAAAGATATCAGATAGCTTTTATTTTAATCATCTGATTCGTAATGATGAGAGAGTTTTCCAGTTCATGGAAACTCTCTTTTTAAAGCTCAAAAAGAGTCTACTCAATTTTACCCTTGTCCCTCTTATATATCTATCGTAAAACTGGTATAAAATTTGCAAATAAACAGCTAAAATAGTATACTAGTTCTATTGTTCATGAAAACGTTTGCGTTTTATTAATTTTAGGAGACAAATGATGGAATTAACAGCTATTTATCATAGACCAGAATCAGAATATGCTTATCTCTACAAAGAAGGTCAGCTACATATCCGAATTAGAACGAAGAAAAATGATGTCCAGAAGGTTATCTTACACTATGGGGATCCCTTTATTTTCATTGAGGATAAGTATGAAGCTAAGAAAGAAATGACCAAAGTAACCTCAGATGCCCTATTTGACTATTGGCAGGTTTCGGTATCTGTTGATTTTGCACGGATTCAGTATCTCTTTGAGCTCCTTGATGAGGAAGGTCAGGGTATTTTTTACGGTGATAAGGGTTGCGTAGAACATACTCAAGAAAACTTGGATGCTGATGGAAACGGCTTTAAGCTTCCTTATATTCACGAAATCGATGGATGTCAGGTTCCTGACTGGGTTTCAAATACCGTTTGGTATCAGATTTCCCAGAACGATTTGCTAATGGAAATCCTAATCTGACTCCAGATGGAGCTCGAGAGTGGGATGCTGCCATTGCACCTAATAGGGATGATTTTTTTGGTGGAGATTTACAAGGAATTATCGACCATTTAGACTATCTTAATGATTTGGGAATCACTGGGCTTTACCTATGTCCGATTTTTGAAGCAACGACCAATCATAAGTATGATACGACGGATTATTTTGAAATCGACCGTCACTTTGGAGACAAGGAAGTCTTTCGTAATCTAGTCGAGGAAGCCCACAAACGTGGTATCAAGATTATGCTAGATGCAGTATTTAATCATATTGGCAACCAGTCAGTCCAATGGCAGGATGTTCTAAAAAATGGAGAAAACTCAGTTTATAAAGATTGGTTCCATATCCAAGAATTCCCAATTACAGAGGATAAACTTCAGAATCCAAGACAACTCCCTTATCATACTTTTGCCTTTGCTAGCTATATGCCTAAGTTAAATACGGCAAATCCTGAAGTTAAAAAATTTCTTTTAAGTGTTGCAACTTACTGGATTGAAAATTTTGATATTGATGCTTGGCGTTTGGACGTTGCCAATGAAATTGACCATCAGTTCTGGAAAGATTTTAGAAAGGCAGTTCTCGCTAAAGCCTGATTTGTATATCTTAGGTGAAATCTGGCATACTTCTCAGACTTGGCTACAAGGGGACGAGTTCCATGCTGTCATGAATTACCCGCTCTCTGAAAGTATCAAGGATTATTTCTTGCGTCAGCGTAAAAAGACAGAGCAATTTATTTCAGAAATCAATAGCCAGTCGATGTACTACAAGCAACAAATCTCAGAGGTGATGTTTAACCTTTTAGATTCTCATGATACAGAGCGTATCCTCACAACTGCCAAAGGAAATGTCCAGCATGTCAAAGCTGCTTTAACCTTCCTCTACCTTCAAAAAGGGACTCCTTGTATCTATTACGGAACAGAGCTTGCCCTAATAGGTGGACCAGACCCTGACTGCCGTCGTGTCATGCCTTGGGACCGTGTTTCTGAAGCCAATGACATGCTGAATTTTATGAAACAGTTGATTCAAGTCCGTAAGGAAGCGGCAAGTATGATTCAGCATGGTAATTATCGCTTGGAAGAATTGAAACCAGATGTTCTTGCCTTGAGCTGGAACTACCAAGAAAAAGAAGTTCAGGCAATCTTTAATCAGTCTTCTGAGAATTTTGTTTTAGAAAGAGACTCAGTTGACTTAGCGAGTCATTGCCAGTTTGAAGATGGTCAGCAAGTCATCTTGCCAGATGGATTTGTAGTTATTATTTCTGAGTAAAAAGGATTAAAATAATGGCACTCAAGGAAGTTTATGAGTATTTTCGTCACTATGATAAGGAAACTTATCAGGTTGTCGCTTGCATGGGCAATGAACCATCGGAAGAAGATGTTCAGGATTTTGAAAATCAATACGGCATTCGTCTACCAGAAGATTTCAGGGAATTCACCATGTCATCTCTGGGAGGTCTCTTTATGGAAGTCAGAGAAGAGCTATGGCCAAGAGTCAAGGCTTACGATGTAGCACCATTTTGGACCTTCTGTCGAGGTATTAAGGTCTTGGGAATTGCAAATGGCATCCCAGACTTCTTAGACATTCGTCTTAAAACCAAGGAATTACACGCTCTGGGTTTTGTGGATTATATTCCATTTCTGTCTATCATCGGGGATGGAGATGTGATTTTTTGCTTTGATAAGGACAATCATATTGTAGCTCTAGATTGGTATAATAGTGGCGAATCGGAAGAGCTTGAATGTGATTTTTCAGGACTTTTACTCCATCAAATTGCCGAGCTAGAAGAGCGAAAAAATGAGATGGTCAAGCTGCTGGACAAGGGGAAATCTAGTCAATAATCTATAAGGAAATATCAGTTTGATAGTCCGTAAAAGAGGTTGGGACAAAAGATCCCGACCTCACTTTTTATTAGCAATCAAACTTTGACGCGGTAGCTGATTGAACTTTCTGTTCGTCTTTTATACTCTTCGAAAATCTCTTCAAACCACGTCAGCGTCGCCTTGCCGTATATATGTTACTGACTTCGTCAGTTCTATCTACAACCTCAAAGCAGTGCTTTGAGCAACCTGCGGCTAGCTTCCTAGTTTGCTCTTTGATTTTCATTGAGTATTAGACTCCAAAAAGCTCCTAATCATCCTCGCGGGGCTGGGACTACGAAATCGAGACTTTGTCTATCGATTTCTGTCCCACCGCCTTTTTTAGTAAAATCATTCACTAAATGTACATTCAGTTTTGTATGATTTTCTACAAATTATAGAAAAAGAATCAAAAGTATGATTTTTATACCGCTAGTATTGAAGTTTCTTATATTATTTTATAAAATAGAAGTTAAAGACTACTGTAAAAGTAGAGCGCTTACATAAAAATGGAAGCGGTTACCAATATAAGGAGGATCTTATGGGAAAAGATCATTGGAATCGAAAAAGAGTGTATAGTATCCGGAAATTTACGGTGGGTACTTGCTCAGTGCTCATCGGTACTTGCTCGGTATTATTTGGAGCAAGTGTAGCTGGTGCAAATCCGGTAGCTGCGGAAGAAACTCCGATTACAGTTGCTACAGAAAAAGTAGAGGACGAATCTAAAAAAGAGAACCTTGTTGAAACGGTAAATTCAGTTGCTGATGAAGCGGTTGCTCCAAGCCATGAAGCTGAAAAAGCACAGGACGATCAAACTCTACAATCAGACTCTGACAAAAAAGAGGATTCCATGCTAGATAAGAAACCTCAAGTAATTACTCAAGACCAATCTTCTCAAACGGAAACCGGACCTAAAACCGGCTACCAGTGAGGAGGTAAATCAGTTGGTTGAGGCTCGTAAAGTAGAATTTAACCAAAACTGGCATTTCAAACTCAATGCTAATGCCAAAGATGCTATCAAGCCAGATGCTGATGTATCAAGCTGGAAGAAACTAGACCTTCCTCATGATTGGAGTATCTATAACGACTTCGACCATCAGTCACCTGCCCAAAATGAAGGTGGACAACTCAATGGTGGGGATGCTTGGTATCGCAAGACCTTTAAACTAGATGAAAAAGACCTTAACAAGAATGTTCGTTTGGTCTTTGATGGAGTTTATATGGATTCGCAAGTCTATGTAAACGGTCAGCTAGTCGGTCACTATCCAAATGGTTACAACCAATTCTCTTATGACATCACTGACTATCTCAATAAAGACGGTCGTGAAAACGTCATTGCAGTTCATGCAATCAATAAACAACCAAGTAGCCGTTGGTACTCAGGAAGTGGTATCTACCGTGATGTTACTCTTCAAGTGACAGACAAATTGCATGTTGCCAAAAACGGTACAACCATCTTAACTCCAGAGCTTGAAAAACAACAGAATGGTAAGGTTGACACTCATGTAACAAGTAAGATCGTTAATACTGATGATAAAGATCATGAAATTGTCGCTGAATATCAAATTATCGAACGAAATGGTCAAGCGGTGACGGATGTGGTTCGTACAGACAGTCAAGTCTTGAAAGCTCATCAATCAACAAGCTTGAATGCGATTTTACAAGTTGAGAAACCAAAACTTTGGACAGTCCTTAACGACAAGCCTGCCCTTTATGAGTTGGTGACTCGTGTTTATCGTGATGGTCAATTGGTCGATGCTAAGAAAGACTTGTTTGGTTACCGTTACTATAACTGGACACCAAACGAAGGCTTCTCTCTCTTAACGGTGAAAAAATGAAATTCCATGGTGTTTCTCTTCACCATGACCACGGGGCTCTGGGAGCAGAAGAAAACTACAAAGCAGAATACCGTCGCCTGAAACAGATGAAGGATATGGGTGTGAACTCTATCCGTACAACCCACAACCCAGCTAGTGAGCAGACTCTAAAAATTGCGGCAGAGCTTGGTTTGTTGGTTCAAGAAGAAGCTTTTGATACTTGGTATGGTGGTAAGAAACAGTACGACTACGGCCGTTTCTTTGAAAAAGATGCCACTCACCCAGAAGCTAAAAAAGGTGAAAAATGGTCTGATTTTGACTTGCGTACCATGGTCGAAAGAGGCAAGAACAACCCAGCTATCTTCATGTGGTCTATCGGTAATGAAATCGGTGAAGCTTCAGGAGATCCACATTCTCTAGCGACTGTTAAGCGTTTGGTCAAGGTCATCAAGGACGTTGATAAGACTCGCTATGTCACTATGGGAGCAGATAAATTCCGTTTCGGTGATGGTAGTGGTGGTCATGAAAAATCGCTGACGAACTGGATGCGGTTGGATTTAACTATTCAGAAGACAACTACAAGAAACTGCGTGCTAAACATCCAAACTGGTTGATTTACGGATCAGAAACTTCTTCTGCAACTCGTACACGTGGAAGCTATTTCCGTCCAGAAAGTGAACTAGTTCACAGTAACCAAGCTTACCGTCATTATGAGCAATCAGACTACGGTAATGACCGTGTTGGTTGGGGTAAAACAGCCACTGCATCTTGGACTTTTGACCGTGACAATGCAGGTTATGCAGGTCAGTTCATCTGGACAGGTACTGACTATATCGGTGAGCCTACTCCATGGCATAACCAAAACCAAACACCAGTTAAAAGTTCTTACTTTGGTATCGTAGATACAGCTGGTATTCCAAAACATGACTACTTCTTGTATCAAAGCCAATGGGTTTCTGCTCAGAAGAAACCAATGGTTCACCTGCTTCCTCACTGGAACTGGGAAGATCCTACTCTGAAAGCTAACGTAGCGGATGCAGATGGTAAGATTCCTGTTCGTGCTTACTCTAACGCTGCAAGTGTTGAGTTATTCTTGAACGGTGAATCTCTAGGCAAGAAGACCTTTAACAAAAAACAAACAAGTGATGGACGTACTTACCAAGAAGGTGCCAATGCCAAGGAACTTTATCTTGAGTGGAAGGTTGCTTTCGAAGCTGGAACTTTGGAAGCAGTGGCTCGTGATGAAGCAGGTAATGAAATTGCTCGTGATAAGATTACGACTGCTGGAGAGCCTGCAGGTGTTCGCTTAGTGAAAGAAGAACATGCTATTGCAGCAGACGGGAAAGACCTCACTTATATTTACTATGAAATCGTTGACCAGGCTGGTAATGTAGTTCCTACAGCTAACAACCTTGTGCGCTTCCAGTTGCATGGTCAAGGTCAAATTGTCGGTGTGGATAACGGTGAACAAGCTAGCCGTGAGCGTTACAAAGAACAAGCAGACGGTTCATGGATCCGTAAGGCCTTCAATGGTAAGGGTGTTGTCATTGTTAAATCAACTGAGCAAGCTGGTAAATTTACTTTGACTGCTCACTCTGATCTCTTGAAATCTGCTCAAACTACTATCTTCACAGGTAAGAAAGAGCAAGCTGAAAAAACAGTTTTGGGTACAGAAGTACCTAAAGTACGTACGGTTATCGGGCAAGCACCAAAAATGCCTAAGAAAGTGGCATTTATCTACAGTGACGGCAGTCGTGCAAAACTTCCAGTAGAGTGGTCAGCAGTTGATATCAACGAACCAGGAATTGTTACTGTTAAAGGTGTGGCAGAAGGACGTGAAGTAGAAGCGCGTGTTGAAGTCTTGGCACTCGAAGCAGAACTGCCTGTCGTTAAGAGAATCGCTCCAAATACAGACTAAATTCAGTTGACAAATCTGTTTCCTACGTATTATCAGATGGTACTGTAGCAAGCTATGATGTTAATAAGTGGGAAATTGCAGCTGAAGACCAAGCTAAACTAGCAATCCCAGGCTCTCGCATCCAAGCTAAAGGTATTTTAGAAGATGAAGAAATCACTGCGACCTTGGTAGTAGCAGAAGGTCAAGCAGCTAATCCAGTAGTTCCAAGTGTAACCGTAGCAGACCAAACTGTAGAAGGTCTTTCAACTGACCAACCAGTAAAATACCACAAGCTTTCTTATGGCGCAGCTTTGCCAGAGGTTAAAGCTACAGCTGAAAATGCGGAAGTGACTGTTATTCAAGCTAGTGAAGCGACGGGTATGCGAGCAACTATCCATGTTCAACCAAATGATGGTGGCCCACTACAAACCTATGCTATCCAATTCCTACAAGAAGCTCCACAAATAGAACGATTGAGCTTAGAGGTAGAGAACGAATCTGCACTTAAAGAAGACCAAACAGTTGGTATCAAAGTATTGGCTCACTACCAAGATGGTACTCAGGCAGTCTTGAAGGCTGACAAGGTTAGCTTCTCAACTACAGGTGAGGGAGATGTAGCCGTTCGTAAAGGTATGCTTGAATTGCACAAACCAGGTCAAGTAACTCTGAAAGCTCAATTTGAAGGAGCAGAAGGTCAGATTGACTTGAACATTCAAGCAAATACTGAAAACAAAGTCGTACAAGCAATCCGCCCAGTCAGCGTAGTGACAGGCTTGAATCAAGAACCAAGTCTCCCAGCTACAGTAACTGTAGAGTATGACAAAGGATTTCCAAAGGTTCACAAGGTGACTTGGCAAGCAGTTGCTAAGGAAGACCTTGCTAAATACCATAGCTTTGATGTTCTTGGTAAAGTAGAAGGGCTCGAAAAAGAAGCTCATGCTAAGGTATCTGTTGAAGGTATCATTGCTGTCGAGGAAGTGAGCGTAACAACTCCAGTTGCAGAAGCTCCTCAACTACCAGAGAGTGTTCGGACTTATCACTCAAATGGCCAAGTATCTTCAGCTAAAGTAACTTGGGACGCAATTGAACCAAGCCAATACGCACAAGAAGGCAACTTTACTGTGACAGGATATGTCGAAGGTACTCAACTACCAACCAAACTTCATGTTCGTGTGTCTGCTCAGACAGAAACTGGTGCTAATATTTCTGATCAGTGGACTGGTTCAGAATTGCCACTTGCCTTTGCATCAGACTCAAATCCAAGTGACCCAGTAGCCAATGTCAATGACAAACTAATCTCATATAATAACCAACCAGCAAACCGTTGGACAAACTGGAACCGTACAAGTGAAGCTTCAGTAGGGATTCTCTTTGGTGACTCTGGTATCATGTCTAAACGTTTAGTTGATAACCTCAATGTCGCCTTCCACGAAGACCACGGTGTTGGTGCACCTAAATCCTATGTCATCGAATACTATGTTGGTTCAGCAACTCCAACAGTTCCTAAGAATCCAAGCTTCGTAGCACGTGAAGATCATGTCTTTAATGACGATAAAAACTGGAAAGAAGTAACAAATCTCAAGGCTCCAGATCAAGTAAGAGCTGGAGAAATGACCCACTTTAGCTTTGATAAAGTCAACACTTACGCAGTTCGTATCCGCATGGTTCGACCAGATGGTAAATGGGGTACTTCTATTACAGAAATGCAAGTCTTCTCTAAACAGGTAGCAGCAGCTAAGAAAGCTCAAGCACAAATCCAAGTGGATGGAAAAGATTGCCAAACTTTAACCCAGGCTTGACTGACTACTATCTAGAAGCAAGCCAAGGAAAAGCTCCAACTGTAACAGCAAGTGTCACTGAAAATGGTATTGCAACAGTTGTACCAAGCGTAGGTGAAGGAGATCCAGTTCGTGTTGTTGTCAAGGCTGAAAACGGTGATATCCTGGGTGAATATCGTCTACACTTCACAAATGATAAAGATTTGCTCGCAAGTAAACCTGTTGCTGTTGCCAAATCCTCTCGCTTGGTTGCTAAAGGACAAACCCTTGAGCTACCAGCAAAAGTTCCTGTCTACTTCACAGGAAAATCTGACTATGAAGTGAAAGACTTGGCTGTTGATTGGGAAGCAGTCCCAGCAGAAAATCTAACAAAAGCAGGTGAATTTACAGTTCATGGTCGCGTTTTGGGTACTGATTTAACTGCTGAAGTGGCTGTACGTGTGACTGATAAACTCGGTGAAAACCTATCAGACAACCCAGACTTCGATGATGACAGCAACCGCTCATTTGCCTCAGCAACTAACGATATTGATCCAAACTCTCGTGACCGTGTGGACTATGTCAATGATGGTTCTGATGATGAAAGCCGTCGTTGGACCAACTGGTCTCCAACTCCATCTGAAAATCCAGAAGTTTCAGTAGGGGTTATCTTCAGAGAAAATGGTAAGATTGTTGAACGTACAGTAGCTGAAGGAAGCATTCGCTTCTTTGCAGATGGTGGAACAGATGCACCTTCTAAACTCGTTCTAGAACGCTATGTGGGACCAGAATTTGATTCACCAGAATATTACTCTAACTACCAACCATACGATCCAGAACATCCATTCAACACTCCTTCTAACTGGGAGAAAGTTGAATACCGTGCGGATCAAGAAGTTCAAGCAGGAACTGACATCCATGTAACCTTTGCACCAGTCAAAGCTAAAGCTATGAGATGGCGCATGGACAGAAAAGCAGACAAGAAGGGTGTGGCTATCACTGAAATGGCCTTTATCGCACCAAGTGAAGCACCAAAAGACAATACAGCTTCTAAACTTCTAGTAGATGGTAAAGAGCTTGCTGACTTCTCTGAAGCTCGTGTGGATTACCAAGTAACCTATAGTGGAAACCGTCCTAAAGTGACCGTTGAAGCTGGTGAAAACGTAGCGGCAACAGTTGTTGATAGTGGTGACGATAAACTTCCAGTCTTGGTACGTCTCGTTTCAGAAAGTGGTAAACACGTTAAGGAATACCGTATCCAATTGACCAAAGAAAAGGTTGAAACTGGAAAAGTTGCCCCAGCAGTTCAGGAAGAACTTCCTAGCCTTGAAGTGGTAGAAGAAGCAATCAGCTTTAAGTCTATTAAGCAAGATGATCCGAATCTTCCAGAAGGTGAAACTCGTGTGACTCAAGTAGGTCGTGAAGGTAAAGAACGCATCCTTACTGAAGTAGCAGTAGATGGAAGCCGTACTGAAAAACTTCGTGAAGTTGTTGAAGCAGCACAAGATGAGATTGTCTTAGTCGGAACTAAGAAAGAAGTATCAGGTAAAACTGATCCAGCTATCCACGAGGTTCCAGAATTCACAGGTGGTGTTAACGGAGCAGAAGCAGCTGTTCATGAAGTTCCAGAGTACACAGGAGCAATTGGAACAGCAGGCGACGAGCCAGCTCCAGTAGTAGAAGTTCCAGAGTACACAGGAGCAATTGGAACAGCAGGTGACGAGCCAGCTCCAGTAGTAGAAGTTCCAGAGTACACAGGAGCAATTGGAACAGCAGGTGACGAGCCAGCTCCAGTAGTAGAAGTTCCAGAGTACACAGGAGCAATTGGAACAGCAGGCGACGAGCCAGCTCCAGTAGTAGAAGTTCCAGAGTATACAGGAGCAATTGGAACAGCAGGTGACGAGCCAGTTCCAATAGTAGAAGTTCCAGAGTACACAGGAGCAATTGGAACAGCAGGCGACGAGCCAGCCCCAGTAGTAGAAGTTCCAGAGTACACAGGAGTTATTGGTACAGCAGGTGAAGAAGCGGCTCCAGTAGTAGAAGTCCCAGAATTCAAGGGTGGGGTTAATGCTGTTGAAGCAGCTGTTCATGAAGTTCCAGAGTACATTGAAGAAAATGAAGCAGCTGATAAAATCCAACCACCAGTAGTAGAAGTCCCAGAATTTACAGGTGGAGTAAATGGTGTCGAAGCAGCTGTTCATGAAGTTCCAGAGTACACTGAAGCTATTGGCACAGCAGGTGACGAAGCAGCTCCAGTAGTAGAAGTCCCAGAATTCAAGGGTGGCGTTAACGCAGTCGAAGCAGCTGTTCATGAAGTTCCGGAATACACAGGAGCAATTGGCGCAGCAGGTGAAGCAACTATTCATGAAGTCCCAGAATTTACTGGTGGAGTGAATGGTGAAGAAGCAGCTGTTCATGAAGTAAGCCCAGAATACACAGGCAGTGTCAATGGAGCAGAAGCCGCTATTCATGAAGTTCCAGAGTTTACTGGTGGTGTGAATGGTGTCGAAGCAGCTGTTCAGGAAGTAAGCCCAGAATTCACAGGTGGTGTCAATGGAGCAGAAGGAGCAATCCATGAGGTTCCAGAATACAAAGATGAGCAGTCTCTTGTAGCTCTTACTATGTCACAAGATAAGACTTACCAAGCACCTGCAAGTCATCAATACAAACTCCCAGAGACAGGCACTAAAGAAAATGCTGGCCTTGCAGCCGTAGGTCTTGTAGGAGCATTACTTGGTCTCTTTGCAATGGGAAAGAAAAAAGAAGACGAATAAGGTGATGTAAAATCATCCAAGTCATAGAGAGTGGGACAGAAATCGGTAATTCGTTAGAATTCGATTTCGTCGTCCCACCTCCGCACAGTTGAGTAGGGCTGTAAAAGCTGATGAAATCAGCGTAGTAGAGCCCACTCAACCACTGCGTCTTGCTCGACAATCCAAAGACAATTGAGAGGCTAGGACTTTTGTCCCAGCCTCGATTATAAAAAGCGGACAAAACTAGTTTTCTGATGAACAGAATCTGGTCTTGTTCGCTTTTTTGGCTCATGAATCAATTGCAAAAGAAGATAAGAGATGATTTTCTACAAAAAGCAAACAGCAAACTAGAGGAATTGCCTTAGAAACAAGGTAAGTAAGCCAATAAGACTTGTTTTCAGCGATTTTAAGGAGTCTTAAAATCACTCTAATGTATACAGGGATAAGCTTTCTTTCTCTCCTCAAAAGAGTTATAATAAAGATGAAAATAGGAGAAGAGGAGGAGATAGGATGGCTTATATTGAAATGAAAAATAGCTATAAGAGGTATCATACTGGTGATACAGAAATCGTAGCTAATCGAGATGTCAACTTCGAGATTGAAAAGGGAGAACTGGTCATTATTCTTGGGGCATCTGGTGCAGGGAAGTCAACCGTTTTAAATATTCTAGGTGGTATGGATACAAACGATGAAGGGCAAGTCTGGGTTGATGGGACTAATATTTCTGACTATACATCCCATCAGAGAACCAACTATCGTAGAGATGACGTTGGCTTTGTCTTTCAATTTTACAACTTGGTTTCTAACTTGACTGCTAAAGAAAATGTCGAGCTAGCTTCAGAAATTGTTGCCGATGCCTTGGATCCAGAACAGGTTCTCAAGGATGTAGGTTTAGGCCACCGTCTCAATAACTTTCCAGCCCAGTTGTCAGGTGGTGAGCAACAACGGGTCTCTATTGCACGAGCCGTTGCTAAAAATCCTAAAATTCTCCTTTGTGATGAACCAACGGGAGCTTTGGACTACCAGACTGGTAAGCAGGTTCTAAAGATTCTGCAAGATATGTCACGAAAGAAGGGTACCACTGTTATCATCGTGACCCATAATGCTTCGCTAGCTCCTATAGCTGATCGGGTGATTCAGATGCATGATGCCAGTGTCAAGAGTGTTGTCCTCAATCCTCAACCACAGGATATTGATGATTTGGAGTATTGAGATGAAAAGAAAGACATATTGGAAAGACCTGCTCCAGTCTTTCACAGGTTCAAAGGGACGGTTTATATCCATCCTAACTCTGATGATGTTAGGTTCTTTAGCCGTGGTTGGTCTCAAAGTAGCCAGTCCCAATATGGAGCGAACAGCATGGGATTATATTCAAAAAGCCAATCTGGCTGATATTACTGTCATAGCAGATTATGGTCTAGATCAGGCAGACCAGGCAGAATTGCAAAATCTTACGGGAGCAGCCGTAGAGTTTGGTTATATGACGGATTTGACTCTAGAAGGTAGCCAAGATGCCATACGAATCTTTTCAAATACTGATAAGATTTCAAAATTTCAAGTAACGGAAGGTCGTTTGCCTGAAAAAGAAGATGAATTAGCCTTGGCGGACTTTTGGAAAGATCGCTATCAGATTGGTCAAGTCATTCATTTGAGTCAAAAGAAGGGCAGCAATTCTCAGTTGAAGCGAGATAGTTATACCATTACAGGCTTTGTCCACTCACCAGATATTTTTTCAAAATCAGATATGGGGAGTTCAGTCAGTGGTAATGGAAATCTAGCAGCTTACGCTGTCGTAACTGAAGAAAATTTTAAGAGCTCTGTATACACGATTGCCCGCTTGCGTTTTGCTAGTCTAACAGATGTCAATCCTTTCTCTAGTGATTACGAAAAAAAGCTAGAGGAAGAAGAGGAGACTTTAAAGGAACTAGTTGCTGATAATGGACAAGCGCGGCTAGAGAAAATGAAGAAGGATGCCCAAGAGTCCCTTGATGAGGGCAAGAAACAACTAGACGAGGCAGAGACCAACTTGACAGCTGGCAAGAAACGCCTACAAGAAATCGAAACGCGTCTACAAGCTCAAGAAAATCAAGTGAGCCAACTACCAGAACCACAAAAAAGTCAAGCATCTAGTCAGTTAGAAGAAGCAAAAAAGCAACTGAAGCAGGAACAGGAAAAGCTGAGCCAAGCCGAAACAGATCTTACTAACGAAAAGGCTAAATGGCAGACCAGTCAGGATGAAGTCAATGCTCTGACAGAGCCAAGCTATCATGTCTACAATCGAAAGAGTTCTCCAACTGGTCAAGGTTATCTCATGTATAGTAACTCGGCCATGAGTATTCGTGCCGTAGGGAATATTTTTCCAGTTGTTCTCTATGCCGTAGCAGCCATGGTTACCTTTACCACCATGACACGATTTGTAGACGAGGAAAGGACCAATGCTGGTATCTTTAAGGCTTTAGGCTACCATAGTAAGGATATCATTGCTAAGTTTGTGATTTACGGTCTAGTTGCTGGTACTCTTGGCACCCTTTGGGAATTCTGATTGGTCATTATGTCTTAGCACCCACAATCTCGCATATCATCACTGAACGAATGATCGTTGGTGAGAGTCAGCAGTATTTCTATTGGACCTATAGTTGCTTAGCTCTGGGTCTAAGCTTAGTAGCTAGCGTTTTACCTGCCTACCTTGTATCTCGCAGAGAGTTGCATGAAGAAGCAGCGCAATTATTACTACCCAAGCCACCAGTCAAGGGCTCAAAGATTCTCTTGGAGCGCATCACCTTTATCTGGTCTCATTTGAGCTTTACCCAAAAAGTTACAGCTCGCAACATTTTCCGTTACAAACAACGCATGCTGATGACTATTTTTGGGGTCGCAGGTTCAGTAGCCCTCCTCTTTGCAGGGCTTGGTATCCAATCTTCTGTGGTAGGAGTTGCTGACAGGCAGTTTAAGGATTTGCAACAATACCAGATGGTTCTCTCTGTCAATTCTCGAGCTTCAGATTCTGATAAGGCAAAGCTAGAAGAAAAATTGCAGAGTGATGAAGTTGAAAACTATCGTTTAATTTCTTCCAAACAGGTTGAGGAAAAGTATGCTGGCAAGGCAGGTGTTCAAACCGTGACCATCATGGTAACGGATCAAGATGATCTGGCTCCCTTTGTCCTCCTAGAAAGAAATGGGGAAAAACTGAGCTTATCTAACGGACTTGTTCTAACTGAAAAATTAGCCCAGTTGGCAGGAGTTTCCCTTGGTGACAACTTTACAATAGATGGGAAAACCTTTAAGGTTGGAGCCATTACCGAGCACTACGTAGGCCATTTTGTTTATATGAATCAGGCGACCTATGAGGAGATATATGGTCAAACTCCTAAGATGAATACCTATCTAGTCCAACTCAAGGATAAAAGTGAAGGCAATACTGAAAGAGTCGCAGGAGAATTTATGGACCAGGCGGCTGTCAGTGGCCTCGTTCAAAACGCCTCCACCATTCAGCTCTTTGAAAGTTTTGCTAATTCTCTGAATCACACCATGGCGATTTTGGTGCTGGTATCGGTGCTACTAGCCATCGTGATTCTCTATAATTTGACCAATATCAATGTTGCTGAACGGATTCGGGAACTCTCAACCATCAAGGTTCTTGGTTTTCATAACAAAGAAGTGACCCTTTACATATATCGGGAAACCATCCTATTGTCACTAATTGGAATGATTGTAGGATTGGTATCAGGCTTTTATCTCCATCAATTTCTCATTCAGATGATCGCACCCGGTACCTTCCGTTTTCAACCCAAGGTCGGCTGGGAAGTTTATCTCATCCCAGTTCTAGCTGTCAGTGTCATTTTGACCATCCTAGGAGTTTTTGTCAATCATTATCTCCGAAAGGTGGATATGTTAGAAGCCCTCAAGTCTGTAGAATAATTGGTAGAGGACAAAAACAAATAAGAAAGCCCTTTGTGGCTTTTTTATTTTCATAAAAATGGTAAAATAGTAAGAGTAGAAATGGAGTTCTAGATATGAAACGAATTGATCAATTTGAAAATAAGAAAGTATTAGTCCTAGGTTTGGCCAAATCTGGTGAGTCAGCAGCTCGTCTCTTGGACAAGCTAGGTGCCATTGTCACCGTAAATGATGGCAAACCTTTTGAGGAAAATCCAGCTGCGCAAAGTCTCTTGGAAGAGGGCATCAAGGTTGTCACTGGTGGACATCCTTTGGAATTATTGGATGAAGATTTTGCCCTCATGGTAAAAAATCCAGGAATTCCTTATAGCAATCCTATGATTGAAAAAGCTTTAGAAAAAGGCATTCCAGTCTTGACAGAGGTTGAGTTGGCCTACTTGATTTCTGATGCACCGATTGTTGGTATTACTGGTTCAAATGGTAAGACTACGACCACAACCATGATTGGAGAGGTTCTGACTGCAGCTGGGCAAAATGGCCTTTTATCAGGGAACATTGGTTATCCTGCTAGTCAAGTGGCTCAAACTGCCACAGATAAGGACACTCTTGTGATGGAACTTTCTTCTTTCCAACTAATGGGAATCCAAGAATTTCATCCTGAAATTGCTGTTATCACCAACCTGATGCCAACCCATATTGACTATCACGGTTCTTTTGAAGCCTATGTAGCAGCCAAGTGGAATATCCAAAGCAATATGACAGCAGCTGATTACCTAGTATTGAACTTCAACCAGGAATTAGCTAAAGAGCTTGCTACAAAGACAAACGCGACTGTAGTACCATTCTCAACACTTGAAAGGTGGACGGAGCTTATCTAGAAGATAGTCAACTCTACTTCCGTGGCGAAAAAGTCATGGCAGCTGATGAGATTGGTGTTCCAGGTAGCCACAATGTGGAAAATGCCCTTGCAACCATTGTTGTTGCTAAGCTTCGTGGAGTTGACAATGAAACTATCAAGGAAACCTTGTCAGCCTTTGGTGGAGTCAAACACCGTCTCCAGTATGTAGATGGAATCAAGGGTGTAAAATTCTACAACGATAGCAAGTCAACCAATATCTTGGCGACTCAAAAAGCCTTGTCTGGATTTGACAACAGCAAGGTTATCTTGATTGCTGGTGGGTTGGACCGTGGCAATGAGTTTGACGAATTGGTTCCTGATATTACTGGACTGAAGAAAATGGTCATCCTCGGGGAGTCTGCAGAACGTGTCAAACGTGCAGCGGATAAGGCTGGTGTGACTTATGTGGATGCAACAGATATTGCTGATGCAACACGCAAGGCTTATGAAATTGCGGAAGAAGGAGATATGGTTCTCCTCAGTCCAGCCAATGCTAGCTGGGATATGTATGCCAACTTTGAGGTGCGTGGAGATCTGTTCATCAACACTGTAGCGGAGTTAAAGGGATAATATGAAAAAAATAGTATTTACAGGTGGGGGGACGGTTGGACACGTTACCCTCAACCTTTTGTTAATGCCTAAGTTCATCGAAGATGGCTGGGAAGTCCACTATATTGGTGACAAAAACGGAATTGAGTATCAAGAAATCCTCAAATCGGGTCTAGATGTGACCTTCCATTCTATTGCAACTGGGAAATTACGTCGTTATTTCTCATGGCAAAACATGGTTGATGTCTTTAAGGTTGCTTTTGGAATTCTTCAATCGCTCTTTATCATGCTTCGAGTTCGTCCACAAGCCCTCTTTTCTAAGGGTGGATTTGTATCTGTTCCGCCTGTTATTGCAGCGCGAGTATGCAGAGTACCAGTCTTTATCCATGAGTCAGACCTCTCTATGGGATTGGCCAATAAAATCGCCTATAAATTTGCGACTAAGATGTACTCTACTTTCGAGCAAGCGTCTAGTCTCACTAAGGTAGAACATGTAGGAGCTGTGACCAAGGTTTCTGGTCCAATCATGGAAGAACCCGAAGAAATGGTGGATATCCGAACTTACTTTGATAGTAAGCTACCAACCCTTCTCTTTGTAGGTGGTTCTGCTGGGGCGCGTGTCTTTAACCAATTAGTTACAGACTACAAGGAAGAGCTGACTAGTCGCTACAATATCATCAACCTGACAGGTGATGCTAGTTTAAATGAACTAAGCCAACACCTCTATCGTGTTGACTATGTGACTGACCTCTATCAACCGCTCATGAATCTGGCTGATGTGGTCATTACTCGTGGTGGTGCCAATACCATCTTTGAACTCCTTGCTATGGCTAAATTGCATGTCATTGTGCCACTCGGGCGTGAAGCTAGCCGTGGAGACCAGATTGAAAATGCGGCTTACTTTGTGAAAAAAGGCTATGCTGAGGAGTTGCAAGAGAGTGACTTGACCTTGTCTACTTTAGAAGAAAAAGTAAGCAAGCTTTTGACCCACAAAGAAGACTACCAGAACACGATGAAGAATTCTCATGAATTAAAATCTGTGGCGGATTTTTATGCGCTACTAAAAAAAGATCTATCATAAGGAAAATCGATGTCAAAGGATAAGAAACAAGAGCCAACTCAAGGCAAGGAATTGTCAGAGTGGCAAAAACGAAATCAAGAATATCTTCAAAAAGAAGCTGAAGAAGAGGCCCAACTAGCCAAAGAAAAGGCCCAAGCAGATGCCAATAAAAAAGAAGTTTCAAAAGCTCTAGAAGAAGAAGCCACCTTATCAGAGTGGCAGAAGCAGAACCGTGAATATCTGCTTAAAAAAGCTGAAGAAGAGATCAAGGAAGAACAAGAGTCAGACTTATCTGAAGATACTGAGGCAGAAGAGGATTCAGATTCTAATCCTGAAGAGCAGAAGGAGAGTGCAGAAGACCAGTCCTCTCCTGAGAATGAGGAGGAAACTACTGAACCAGAACAAGTAGCAGAAGAGGACGAAACATCTGAAGAAAAATCTGAAGAAACAAAAGTAGAAGAAAAGAGATCTAAGTCTAAGAAAAAGATTGCTAAGCCTTCTATTCCAAGTGTTCATATCTGGCGTGCTGTTACGATTCTAATCCCAAGTTTGCTTGTCTTGTTCTTTTCCATCTATCTTTTGACGCCATACTCAACTTTGAAAAACATACAGGTTACTGGTACGGTAGAGACCAATGCAGACCAAATCAAAGAGGCTTCAGGGATTCGTGATAGTGACTATACCTTTGATCTGCTCCTCAATAAAGACAAGCATGCTGAGATGATTAAGTCCAATCACTGGATTGAATCTGCGAGCATTCACTATCAATTTCCGACCAATTTTACCATCCAGGTCAAGGAATACGGGATTGTAGCCTATTATGTTTCTGGAGAGGATCATTATCCGATTCTTTCTAGTGGGACGGTGGAAACCAGTCCAGTTAGTCTAGTCAGTCTTCCTGAAACCTATATGTCCGTACTCTTTAACGATGAGCAGCAAGTCAAAACCTTGATTGAACAACTGGCTGAAGTCAGCCCAGAGATTAAGCAAGCTATCAAAACGATTGAATTGGCTCCAAGCAGTGTAACCAGTGATCTGCTCAAAATTACCATGTATGATACGGATGAGGTTTTGGTTCCTTTATCAGAACTAGGTAAAAAATTGCCTTACTATAGCAAGATTAAACCTCAATTAACAGTGCCAAGCGGTATTGATATGGAAGTTGGGATCTATAGTTATAGCTTGACGGATAAGGCTTTAGAAGAAGCGAGAATCAAAGCTAAAGAAGAGGAAAAGAAGAAGCAGGAAGAAGAAAAGAAAAAACAAGAAGAGCAAGGGAATCAAACTCAGAATCAAACACAAACTCAAAATCAAACAACCCAACAATCACAGAGTCGATAAACTTGAGAACATTCTATCTGCTTGATTGTGAGTCTTGTACCAGGTAAGTGGTAAGAGTTTTTAGAAAATCAAATAATTCAATATTTTTAGGAGAACAGAGAAATCTGTTCTCTTTTTTGTTCGCTTAAAATTCTATTTGAGAGGAGCTCAACGATGGTAGGATTAGAGATTGTAATGAATTTAGACACGTTAGAAATCTTTGACGTTATCGATCATGATAAGAATGGAAACAGCGAACAAGCGCCTACAACCATCCAATTAAGCTTATTTGACTCAATGACGTGCATTTGACAGAAGGAGATAAATTAGGATGGATAGAGAAGCGCTATACAATGAATTAATTCAAAGCGAACCATTAGGTTTCATTGATCCTTTTTCTGACCTTGGCGAATTTGATCCTCTTCAGCTGAAATTTAAACAACCCGTAAAGGATCTAGTGAATCGATATTCAGGCCAACCTTACAGCTTGGCTTGGCAACATAAAATTATGGAAATGCGGAAGTTGTTTATTGATTATCAGATAGCATTAAATGAAGAAGATAAGCAGATTAACTTTCAGCGAAGAACAAGAAGCGAAGATTCCAAAGAACATGCTACAACTATTGTAACAACCTACTTGAAATTGGGATTTAGTTTTAAAGAGATTGAGAAGCGTGTTTCTTTATCTTACAAACAACTTCGTCGAGGATGGAAAAGAAGTGATCACATAATGACACATCCTCCTGAATTTTATAGTAAAGGAGATTTATCGGAAGGTTATTGTTTACCGAGTAAAAAGTTACCTAAAAGCATGAGAATAAACGAGGGATAGAAAATGGAAACTGGAATTTGTAGACGATGTGCTTGCAACTGGGTTACACCTTGTATCGATGAAAAGTATGGTCCTTGCTGGTGGATAGATAAAGACAGAACGCTGTGTAGTCATTGTTTTTATGGATTTAATGATGAACCATATCAGATGAAAGTTTACTATAGACCTGGTCATGACTTCCTTGAGAGAGATAGAGAATTTGCTTTGGAAACATTGACAAATCCAAAAAGCCACTGGGTCTATGATATAGAACATGATGTGTTGTGTGTAGTTGGTTTAGGAGATCATATTGGAGCAGTTAGATTTATTGTAAGGAACTTTTATGGACTTAATCGCATTTATCGTAAGGAGATTCCTAAATGGCAAGAAATTATTGGGAATAATATGATTTTTTATAATGCAAAGGTCAATGATTCAGAACATTACGCTAGTTGTTTACCTAGAAAGTATAAATTTGGATTGATATGGATAATAAAATAATTGAGAAGATACAGAATCTTTTAGAGTTAGCTTACGATGCACCAAACGATGAAGAGGGACAGACTGCCCTTCTGATGGCTCAAAGACTTATGGTGAAGCATAATCTTTCTATGAATGATTTAACGAATAGTAAAATTCAAAAGGATATTGGTGAAACAATAGGAACATGGGAATATAGACTTCCATGGTGGCAAGAAAAGTTAGCAGGTATTTTAGGTGAAAATTTTAGATGTAAAACGATAAGAAGACGACTTCCTGAAGACGGCATCACACAGATAATTTTCTTTGGATATCAATCTGATGCTGAATTTTGTAGTAAGGTTTACGAAGGTGCGATCTTATACCTTAAATATCGGCTAAAACGACTTTTCCCTACAGTCTCAAGAGCAAGATGGAAAGACTATAAGAAATCGTACTTACTAGGTTTCTTAAACGGAATAGATCAACGTTTTCAGGACCAGGCTCAATCATCAGAAGAATTTGGTTTGATGGTAAAAATCCCAGCAGAAGTTTTAGAAGAACAACGGCTACGTATGGGGAAATTAGAGAGTAGAAGCCTAAAAATCGAAATTGAAGTTGATTATGAGGCGTATATTGCTGGTTTGGAACACGCAAAAGAGACCAAGTTGTTATCAGAAGAATTGTTGAATCAATGAGGAGTAATTATTATGAAAGAAGCAGTATTAAAGAGGAGTGTTTGTACTTGGGAACGTCTTCTAGATGAACAATTACAAAACGAAACAAAGGTGGAGATGGATGAAATTGATCTAATTCCAATTAAAACATCTTGTAGAAAAGAGTATTTCTGGATAGCAGAGGTAAATGTTGAAAATCAGCACAACACAAGTACTACTGAATTTGGGTATTGCCCATTTTGTGGGTTAAAGAAACGAGAGACTCTTATAGTTGATTTGTAGAAATTAAAAAACATGAAAAAGATTGATTTATTAAAATGTTTATCCATCATCACAAAAGATGGATTAAGAATACAAAAATTTAAGAATAGCCATCTACAGCTCATCTCTTCAGTTGAAGAAGGAAGACGAGGGTCTGTATTTGCTTATCGTTCAAAAGCGAATATGGTGAAGGCACGTGGTGTTGTTTTAACCTCTGTCGAATCATTGCTGGAGAACCAGGATCAGTTTACACACTGGACTCCTAACGTATATTGCTACGGAAGCTATAGTGATGCTGGTCGACGGATTACACGTGGCCACTCTGAGGATAATCTTAGACAGATTAACACATTCTACATTGACTTCGATATTGCCTCTGCAGCTGAAGAAATGACGACAGGAGATATTTTAACTGCTTCCCTGGAGCTAGGTTTTATGCCGACGTTGATTCTAAAATCTGACAAAGGATTTCAAGCCTATTTTGTCCTCTCAGAATCAGCTTATGTTACAGCTCATTCTCAATTTCGAGTGGTGAAGGTGGCCAAAGCTATCTCTCAAAATTTGAGAAATTATTTCGCTCAAACTTTACCAGTAGATATGACTTGTAACCATTTTGGGATTGCTCGGATTCCTCGAACTGATAACGTTGAATTCTTTGATGCTGATTATACCTATTCATTCCAGGAGTGGTTAGATTGGTCAATGAAGCAATCAGATCTTCCCTTCCCAAGTAAAAAGCCAAATTTGACGGTTATTTCAGGTTCTGAAGGGGTGAAACAGATTGATGAACCCTGGTATCAATTGCTGATGAGAGAAGGAAATATCAAAGGTGGAAAAGCCTTGATGGGAAGAAACAACGTTCTTTTCACGCTGGCTTTAGCTAACTTCTCTTCAGGAATTGATCAAGGAGAGTGCGAGGAAGTTCTTTCTAACTTTAATGCAAATCTAGACGAACCACTCTCTTCAGCTGAATATCATAAGATTATCACAAGCGCCTATTCAGGAAAATATGAAGCTGCTGGTCGTGACTATGTAATGACTTTATGTAAAGCATGGGTTAACCAGGAACTCAAGGATTCAGATCTCTTTGTGAAGCAACGTTGGTATAAGTTTAAGAAGAAACGTGCGGACAGAAAGAATAGTCATCTCTATGAATGGAAAACAGATGTCATGGCCTATTTAGAAGGCTTCTATCAATCTGAGGATCCATTTATCCAGACGACAAAAAAAGAGATACGAGAGAAGTTGAACATTCCTGAGCGCTCATTGGATAAAGTATTGAAAGTTCTCAAAGCAGAACAAAAGATCTTCTTCACAGTCAAACACGGTCGTGGAGGAGGCATCAGATTAGCCTCTATCAAAGCAATCTTGCTTTCCCTTATCCAGGTGAAGAAAGAACGTCAGGAGGCTTATATGGCCAATATTGCTGCTTTCTTTGAAGAAAGCTTAGAGTTCACTCAGAGAGTGATAGAAAGGGTTAAAGATGGCTTTAAACAAACACAACAACTATCTCTATTTGAGCTTGATATTGGATAATTTAAAAAACCCGCAAATTGCCTTTACATTATATCTATGATTATTACAGAGATATAAATGTATATAAAATAATCTATGGAGGAATGATATGATTTTGATTTTAGTTGGATTATTTAGCCTTATATTTGTAGGAGGATTTTTCTTAGTTCTCTCACTTATAGGGATTCGTCAACAAGTTCGTTTTGAAAACGGATATGATGCTGAGTTAGAGACAGATAAGCTGGCAATGATTAGCCAAAATAGAAAGTGAGAAGAAGAATGAAGTACGTAATTTTCAGTTTTGAATTAGGTGACTATATTTGTAATGGGGAGAATAAAGTTTTAGTTTTTGATACCTTGGGACTAGCTTTTCAGTATCTTCAAAAACATTACCGTAAACCACTTCCTGAACAAAGAAAAAAGAGATTGATTCACTATCCTGATGTGTATCAAGCTCCGTTTAGACTTCTAAAAGTTTGTTAGGAAGGGGAAAGGTCGATGTCAGAGTTATTCAAAATTATTCGAGGCTATTACCTAACAGGGGTTGGTCAGGAACCATTGGCTTATTATTTTAAACTTTCATCGGATAACTTAAAATTTGAGTCTGTTTCTGCAGGTGATGTCGCTTTAACTTTTTATCAAACGAGGAGAGTATTACTAGCATTCCAGCGATTATTAGAGTAGATAGTGTTATCTCGAATGATAAAATGATTTCAGATTATCTGCAGGAGGAGTTGAGAGATCACTATCCAATGTTACCAATTGTCCGTGTATTGGATTCCGAGGAATTTGATCCTTTACTCTTTCAGGAAGTGATGACAACGTTCACTAACTTAAAATCAGAAATAAAAGAATTGGCCAAGATTGATTATGTTCAAGGTTCCATATTTGATTTTATGGATGAGGAGGAAGTAGTATGAGAGAGCTTTTTAGACACATTAAGTTAGCTGTAGGTGCTATTCTCGTTATTTTATTTGTGAGTCTCTCAGTTCTAGGAGGATATAGGATGTATAAAGATCATTTTATCTTAGATTATGATCCTCATCTTACTCAGAAGGAATACCAGAATACTGTACTTGATCAAAATGTAAATCTAGTATTTTATAAGAAAGATTGTCCTTACTGTCAGGTTGGAAAAAGTGTAGTTGTAGATGCAGCCAATAAAGGTTCTTATCCTACATTTTACATTGACACTCAGACAGAAGAAGGTCAAAAGTTGGTAGAAAAATACCAGGTTGAAAAAGCTGCAACTATCATCAAGATTCGTAAGGGAAAAATAAAGAAATATCTATATGCTTCAAGAGATTCAGAGGAAAAGATTGTAGCTGATGAGAAAGAAATCCAGGAGGCCATAAATGACTAAAAGGGTAAAGCTAAGTAAATGGGCCGAGACAGCTTTTCAAAATGATTGGGAACTGTGGCGTACTAGGACAAATGAAGGAATGGTTGTTTTAGGAAAATTATCAGATGGAACGTTTACCCTACATCGTTTTAATGATGAGGGAGGACAACTAACACATATTTCGCATGATGAAGCTCTTTGGCTAACATTGGATTTGGCACCTGAAAAGTTAGCTGTATTTAAGGAGGTAGTATGTATCAAATTTTAAATGCTATTGCGCATGGCGTGGTTGGAACTATCTTGATTGCGATCTGGTTTGTACCGCTCTTCAGGATAACTATATGTGATAACTTTGGAAATGAAATCAAAACGAAAAGGCTGCCATTAGCGTTCTTAATGTTACTAAAAAGTGTTTGGCCGAAAAGTAAGGTTTCATTTATTTGGAAAGGATATAAGAAGAATGAGAAACGGAGGTAAGGCACTGGTATAAAAACAAAAATTCACATAGAGTAGAAAGGATATATCCATTATGATAGATACAATCAAACGCTGGATTGAAAAGATAAAATCTAGCCCAATTTTGAAGCCATTTATTAAGACTAAAGTTTGGTTTCAAGAGAATATTATTAAGAGGAAACTGGTCATTTTCTCAATGTTATTTGTGACCTGGTTAAGTCTTTTGATGGGAGCGATTTTCTCACCACAAAGACAAACATATACTTCTTGAACAACTCAAAACCAAGCAGGTATTTGCGAATGGGAGTGGTGAGATGAAACTGGTCAGCCAGGAATATTCACCAGATACTGGAATTATTGTTTTACAATTTGAGACGAAAGATGCTACGACTTCGATAGATCGGGGCATCGATGCCAAACGATTAAAATGGAAACTCTATGCACAGCATAAAGACTCAAAAATAGAGATGGATGTTGTACCAATCATTGATAATAAAGTATCAGTTATTATTAAAGGAGTTCCGAAAAATTTTGGTGCATTTGCGATTGATGTGACAAATCAGACAGTATCTTCTAGTTCAATTGATGTGAATATTTCATCGCCATCCAGCGATTCCAAAAAGGTTTCTCAGAAGAAATCTGGAGAAGATGACACTGTACAATTCTTTGTAACCCCTCAAAATCCTCAGCTTGAAATCAAAGCTATTGAGGTTGTCTCCAGAGAAGAATTTACTCTGCAAGAAATCGAAAGGAGATCAATTTCCAGAATGATCAGTCTCAAAAATTGACAACATCAATTTCTCAATTGAAGGAATCAATTGAAGATGATAATTCACGAAAAGCGAGTCTTCAGGCAGAAGCAAAATATCTAACAGGCGATGATCTCGAAGCCAATCAAAAGAATATTGCTACTCTGGATACAAACATCGAAACGAAGAATAGAACCATCGAAACAGCCTATAAAAACATTGAAAAGTTGAAGGCTAAATTGGAGTCTTTGGACAAGAAAAAACAGGCAGTCAAAGATGGAACATTTGAATTTTCAAACCCTATTGAAACTGTAGAAATGAATTAAAGTGAGGTAAAAATAAAATGAAATCAAAGAAAAGTTTTAAAAAGCTTTACCATGCAATGTTTTTTATAATGATTGATTGTTGCTTCACTCTATATATTTTACTTACTGTGTCGGCCTTTCTTACTTATCAGTGGTTTGTAAATCTTAACTCTTCTACAATTCTTTATTATTACGATACCATGAGTGTACTATGGTTTAGTATTTTAATTTCTACAATTTTGACAAAGATATTATATCGTCCATTGTTAAGCTCTATTTGGTTCCAACCCTTGTGGGATAAGATAAACGATAGTGAATAAAGAGAATGAATCTCCTTAATTTTTGAATTAAGGGGGTTTATTTTTTATGTTTGTCCCTTTAAAAAATTTTTTTTAGTTATCTTTTATACTAGAATCAATCAAAAAAAGAAAGGCAGAAAAATGAAAGAACAACTTAAATTAGCACCAAGGGAGAATCAACCAGTTAGAAAGCATCGTACTGTATTCACAAGTACAAAAGGTTTGCTTAGAAAACAAAAATGGGTTGCTCTGGATATTGATGAATATGGAATAACCTATCATAGTGATACAGGGTATAAAGGAGAAATGTTTTCTTCAATGTACCTCGTTCTACAGGAAATTAAAATTGATGAACGTTCTTTCACACTAACCATCAAGAAAAATGATCATGAAGTTTATGTGATTGATTTGAAAAAATTAGATGGCGATTTGTGGAGCAACTTCCAAATTATAAAAGAAAAAATTACCAGCTTTGCAGGAAATAAATTAAGGAAATAAGAAATACGAAATTAGAAAAAAGGAGAAGTAATCATGGCCAAAAATGATTTAAAAAAAATTGATAATCAACTAGAAGAGGCAAAGAAAAGAGTTGCCCTTTTGGAACAGGAACGTAAAGAAGCAGAAGAGAATCTTCAAAAACAAATTGGTAAAATTTATGTTCAAATTCAATTGAAGAAAAAAATAAAAATCAGTCGTATGAATCAATTTTTTTGAAGAGTTAAAAATGGAATTAAACCTTATCAAAGAAGATGAAAAAGAACAACGTTTAGCAGCGAAGAAAAATCGTGAAGAAGGAAACTTTCCAGCTGAAAATCAATCTTAATTTTTGAGTTTTTAACTTCTCAATGAAGTCAAAAATAGTGTAAGTAAAAGTATGTAAAGAAGAAAAACAGTGTAAGTATAACACCTATAAAGTGTGTAAAGGTAAGTATAGTATGTGTGTGTAAGTAGGTGAAACCGAGAAAATTACCGGTACCGGAAACGTTGATACTATCAACATATCACGGCACGTGATATCAGTTTCCCTTATGCTCTTTTCTACCACAACACACCTAAAAAGGACTTTAGTCCCTCTGTGTGTGTTAGTGTGTTGAAAAACCGCAAAAATAGAACCGTATCGGTTCGTGATGTTGCGAGGTTGAAGTTTTCTTTTTTGCTTCTTTTTGCTTTTGCTTCGACAAAAGAAAAAAGAAGGGCGCTGTTTTTTGGAAAGGAAAATTTAAAATAATGGCAAATATAAAACAAAATCGAATTGAGATTAGAGGGCTTACTGATGATGAAATTAATTATCTAAAATCTCTTGCGAAGAAAAATAAAGCCAACTCATTTAACGATTTTTTGCTTTCAATCTGTCGTGAAAAAATTGAGTACGGAAAATTTAATCGTGCTCAAGATTTGTATGTGTCTCATTTAGAAAATATGAAATTAGCTTCTGACCATATTCTGGAACAAATGAAAAAACAGACAAGGACACTATCTGAATTTAAAGAAAAAATGAATCGCTATGGTAGTCATATTTCACGTTGGTTAGAGTATGAAGGTGAGGTAGAAATTGATGGCTAAAAATTTTTTAATTAGAAATGTTCCTGATGATATGTTTGAGCAACTTCAGGCCATTTCAAAAAAATATAACTATCCAAGCTTTAACGAGTTTATGTTATCGCAAATTCAAAATATCGTAATGAATGACGGATTGAATTTGTACAATAATCAATTTGCAGAAACATTATCTGATATCAAACAACAACAAAGTCAGATTTTAGAATTGATGTTGAAGAATGACATTTCTCTTTCGGCTTTAAATGTTAAACAAGATATTGTAAACGAACTAACCACAAATTGGTTACATTTTATGGATGATGTATCAGCTCTTGAAGCGGAACGACGGTCAGGTGGTGTTTGAAAATGAAGAAGAATAAATCACTGTTCATCATTCTCATTTTTCTTGCGATCTTTATCGTACAACCTAACAATTTTAATGCTATCAAATCTGGCTTGACACAAAATGATATCCCAAGTCAATTGAACATAGCCGATTCAGCTGAAGAAAAAAATTCCAACTCAAATTTGAATCCTACTCTGAAAAATGATGACTTGAAATCGAAGGAGTATGATGGAAAAAATCAAGTGATTGTCGTCAATGAAAAATCACAATTTACAAAAGACGAATTGAGTTTAGAAAATGACAGCTGGGAAAAATATTCTGATCTAGATTTTTTAAATCGTGTAGGAATTGCTGAAGCGATGTTGGGAAAAGATTTGATGCCAACTGAAGATAGAGAATCTATTTCGTCTATCACACCAACAGGATGGAAAAATAAAAAAATAATTTTCAACGGGAAAGAAGATTATTTATATAATCGTTCTCACTTAATCGGTTTTCAATTAAGTGGAGAAAATGCGAATGCTAAAAATTTATTTACAGGTACACGTGCTTTAAATGCAAATTTTGCAGATGAACAATCATCAATGGTTTACTATGAAAATAAGATTGCTAACTACATAAAAAATACGAACCACCATGTCCGCTATCGAGTAACTCCTATATTTAGAAATGTGGAATTAGTTGCTAGAGGAGTTCGTATGGAAGCACAGAGTATTGAAGATGATGAGATCTCATTTGATGTATATATCTTTAATATTCAACCAGGATACAAAATCAATTATTTGACAGGATCATCTCAGAAAAATTGAGGAGGGAAAAATGAATCCAAGACTTAGCTTATATTTTAGCGAAGAAACACATGAAAAATTTGAGGAAATCAAATCCTACTTGAAAGAATCGTCTGCTTTGCGGAAACAATATCGAAATAATTCGGCAACGATTGTCACTTTGATTGAAGTTTTTTATAAACTCTTTATTGAATTAGGAGAAGGAAAAAATTTCTATGAGCGACTGACTCAGCTGGAAAAAAATTTGAGGGATGCCTTTGATTCTGGAAATGACAACAAGGCAATTCATCGACAACTTGATCAAATTCTCTATTTAGCGCTGACCAATTTTCATGCTATTACGAAAGATGATTTTGATGTTCAAGATTTGGAATCTATTCATTCACGACTGGACCCTACGCAGCATGAATTAATGGCAAGAATTAACGATATCATTCAAGAAGATGTTGCACGTGGTCAAACAATTAAACATTCTCATTAATTGAAAGGAGACCTTACTCGTGAGTGAGTCTAGTCCAAGTATTACATTCATGCTGCAATACACTGAAGCAAATAGTGGATTTGTAGAATACACCAATAGAGACGAAGCTGTTGAGGTTGATAATGAATTAAATTTAGAAACACACAGACAAAATATTGAGTCTCTAACTGAAGATGAACTACAAAAAATCCAAGCTGAGGTTCCAGAAACAAAACTTAATTTCCAGGAATACATCGAGTATATGAATCGTTCTTATGCTACTGAAAACCAAAGTGAAGAGATGACAGCGATTTTTACAAAAGAGGCCAATTACTTGCAGCGTAGCAAAGTAACTGAATTGAAAAGTAAGTTAGAACAGGCTTATCAAAATGGCTCTCTTTTATGGCAGGGTGTTATCTCTTTTGATAATGATTTTTTGGCCAAGGAGGGATTATATGATCTTGAAACTGGAAAAGTCGATCAGCAAGCTATTAAGTCGGTCATACGTGAAGCATTGCCAAGGTTGATTGAAAAAGAAGGCTTGTCTGAGTCATCATTTTGGTGGGCTAACATTCACTTGAACACGGATAATATTCATGTGCATTTTGGTTTGTCCGAAGTTGAATCTGCAAGAGAAATTTTTCTATCGGCCTCGTGGACGAATGGAGTACAGAGGTAACTTTTCCCAGAAAACCATTGAGCGTTTTAAAAGCGATATTTTTCATGGGCTGTTAAATGAACAGACTAGAGGAATGATTGTTCGACGAGAACAAATCTTGGCCAATATCAGAAGTGAGTTGATCAATTCTGTATTTAGAGATCAGAAGGTTCGTTCTTCGGCTGAAAAAAATTTTTTGGAACAGGCTTACAATCATTTACCAATGGATAAAAAATGGCGCTATGGCTCAAATGCAAGAGATTTTGCAGTCAGTAAATTCTTCATTGATCGCTATCTGGATTCCTATTTAGAAAATGATGGGAAAGAGCTCTATCAAGAATTTCTGAAAGAAACGAAGGACTTCCTAGAAACCTATAGAGGAGCTTATTCGGCTGGGAAAAAATCAACCTACGAGAAGATTCGGAAACTTGATGGTCGTGTTGAGAAAACACAACAGGAGGCTGCAGGCTATCATCTGCAGCAATTAATAGCGAATCGAGAGAAGGAGTTGAGAGAACGATTAGCAAATAGAATCTTGCACCTATTTCGTGAGAATGCTCCTGAAATAGCTGATGTTCGGCTGGAAAAAATTTGGCCCAATTTCTCAGTAAAGAATCAACAAATGATTTTAGAACAGGATCCCAATGCAAGTGTCATCAAAACACTAGATGCCTGGAAAAAACTGGGTTATGATCTGAAAGATGGGGCAAAACCTCTTGAAATCACAAAACCAGTCTATGCTGCTTATGATAAACACGGAACAGGTTTGGGACGTCCTGAATATGTTACGGAATTAGTTTATGATGTGAGTCAGATGAAAGAGGACTTACTGGAGAAGCAACTTAGTTTAAGAGACTTGTCGCTATTTTCTTCAGCTGATTTGAAAGATCTTGTAGAAGCGGCTAAAAAGAAGAATGATCGATCATTAAAAGAGCGCCAGGAGTTAGGAACATTTCGCTATGCTTTAAAATTGAGTTTATTGGAGGAAAAACAGAGTAGTTTATTAGTTCGTAAAACTCTTTTTGATCAAATTCAACCACTTGAAACCGATAAGCCATTTGTTGAATTGAAAAAGAAAGAAATTCAACAAAGACTGAAGCTGACTGAATTGCAACTGACCCCAAATTATAAACTAGGTGAAGCAGACCAATCTCTAAAACAATCTCTTGCTAACCAGTTTGAAGATAGTGTTTCATTTTCAGTAGAAAAGGCTGATTCATTAGCAATTCAAGCACCAATTAAACGTTTGAAGGGAGAATTAGCGGCAGTTCAACCTCTTCAAGATGAAGGAGTGCTGACTATTCTAAAGGGCTATCCTGTGACGAAAGATAGCTATATAGAAGAGCTACAGACCCATATCTCTATTTTTCAGCTGAAACATCAGATTTTCAGTCGAAACAAGGAAATTTCACAAACGACTGATCAAGCTACTGTTAAAAAATTAAAAGAGGAGAATGCGAAAGGATTTTCTGAACTCAAATCACTTTATCAAAAATTGTTGCCGGAAGAAGAAAGTAACCAGAAAAGTCAGTTAGCTCAGGCTGTTTCACAAAAAATGCAAGAAAGAAAGGTCTTGCAAAGAAAAAATACCCAACAATCTCAAGGTAAAGCACTCATCAATACAGATTTCATGAGAAACTTGACCAACTCTCTTCAAAGAGCCCAACGTGCAAATAAAAAAGCCCTTATGGAACGTGAGAGAAGTGATGAGAGACAAGAACTTGAGGAAAAAGGACAAAGTATATAAGAGTCATTGTAAAAGCAATGACTTTTTTTTGTTGAAAATGGAAATCTATTGTCCCTTTAACTGTGATTTCTCAGTTATTACGTAGAATAAAAGGATAAAAGAGAAAGGAGAAGAAAAATGGAGCTAGTATTTCCAGATGTTGCAGTTGAAAACTTTGACTTTTCAGCCGACTGGTTAATTACGGCAATGAATGCCGATAACAAACAAGTGCATTTTGAGGGTCAAGGAAGAAATTCTGATTTAGAAATGGTTCTAGATTTTAAGGGAAATTCTGAGCTATTTGGATCTTTTTCAGTAGGGGAATTGGTTCACTTAGATCCAGAAACGTTTCTACAAGTAGAGAAAGAGCCGTACAAACCACAGTATGAAGGATTTTAAGGAGATTTTATATGACAGAACTAGAATCAAGACGTGGGAAAAGTCGTAGAGAACGTGTTGAATTTGCACGTTCTAGAGATATTTTGGATGTTGCAAACGAGCTTCAGATGGAGCTGGTTCGTTCTGGACGAGACTATCGATGGAAAGAACATGATAGCCTAGTTATTTCACCTGATAAGAATTTATGGAAATGGTTCTCTAGAAATACAGGTGGAGATTCGATTTCTTTAGTTGAAACGATAAAGGAAGTAGATTTTAATCAATCTGTAGATTTTTTAAATGATGGAAATTTTAAAGAGTTTCAACTGGTTGAAAGGCGTCAAGAAGATTTTAAATACTATCTTGAGAAATACGAGCAGCCGTTTTCAGATGGACGAGATTACTTGCGGAATCAACGTGGGCTATCAGATGAAACGATTGATTATTTTTTGGGACAGGGTGTTTTAGCCCAAGCTAATGCCAAACTTGACTACTTGCGGAAGGTAATAGCGGAAATTCAACAAATGCGATTGAGCCAGTTATTGTCTTCAAGTCCCTTTCTTCTTCAGGTGAAGTTGTTGGAGCCTCTTTACAAGGAATCCAGGAGAATTGGGAGAAGTGGCCAAAACATGGATATGCTAAAGTGATTATGAAAAACTCCGATCCTATGACTGGTATTCATGTTGATATTGGCAGTCCAAAACGATTGATTTTTACTGAGAGTCCAATTGATTTAATGTCCTACTATGAATTGCATAAGGATAGTCTTCAGGATGTCAGATTAGTTTCGATGGATGGTTTGAAAGAATCTACTATTGGCCGTCATCTATCTCAAATTAAGGCTGAAATGTCAGGAAAAGCGCTAATATGGACACCTGAACAATTGGCAGACGGACTTCAAGTAGCTATTGATCATCACTTTTTTTGAAAAATGAGGAAAAATGCGGATTTAATCACTCTAGCTTTAGATAATGATAACGCAGGTAGAACATTCATTCAAGAATTGGAAGCCAAAGGAGCTGTTATCAATTCGGATCTACCAGAACTAAGACCAGGGCAAGATAAAAACGGACTGGAATGATGTTTTAAAGAATCGACAGGAAGACAAAACTGATAACAGTCGTCTTGCACAAGCGCGTAGAAAACTGGAACGACTAAGAGGTGAACAAGACGATGCTATTTCAAGAGCGTATTCTCACCAAGCGCTAACAAATGGACAACCCATGAATGATAAGCGAGGCGGTGCTAGCTTTATGCGTAAGCAAGAACAAATAGAAGGTCAAGTCTTCTCAAAGATGGATGAGATTAGGCAACAGGAAGAGCGAGTAGAGCGCCTGGATCATCAACAACATTTGAAAGAAATGGGGTTGAATCGTCAGGGAAGTGGTCTGGAGATGAGTGTTCAAAATATACCTCGAATTCGTGAAGAACTAGAAAAAAAGCTGAACGTGGGGAGTCGTTCTTTACCAAAGCTACTCTCAAACGCTATCAAGAAGAGTTGACTAGACTTGAGGGCATATCTGAACAAATGGGTAAAACTAGTATTCAACCAGCAACTCAAGCCTTAATTGATGAGGGCTTAGTGAATCAGTGGCAAAAACAACCAAATACTTATTTTGTAAAAGGGTTACGAAGAGTTGCCCTGGAGTTGACTGAAGAAGGAGAGTTTCAATTATCTTCACAAACCAAGTATCATCCGAAAACAGATGAGGAAAGACTGAAGGTGGATGAATTGCTTGCCAAACAAGCGCAAGGAAATGCTGGAGTAAAACAGATGATAGAGGAAGAGCGAAGCTCAGTACCTCCAGAGTTATCTGTAGCCTTTGATTTTACAGAAAATCCAAATCTGTCTCAGAAATTCTCATCAGGAGATGTGATTCCATATAAGGATTTTATAGCTCAATTGTATGAAGAGAATAATTTGAGAATGCTTAGTCTGGGATATGATAAAACTTATTTTGCATTGCAAGATGAGGAGGGGAATCGTCTGACAGATGATTTACGATATGACATTGGAAGTGAAAAAAATGATCTTTCAACACAATTGGGAGAAGTTCTTCCAAGTCCTTACTTAGAACAGGCACAAAAGGCAGATTATGACTATCATTATCAGGATTTGGTTGAGGAGAATGTTCAACTAGACTCGGTTGTTTCAGAAGAAAAAGAAAAGTCTCTTGATAATAATCAAGAGACTAACACTGGGGGCGAACTATTGAATCGCAATTCCAGTTTTTTAGGAGTAGAAACTCCAGGGACAGCACCGCAGCCCGTTGAGAAAAATTCTCAACCTGATTTTCCTGCCAATGTTCATTTTCATTTTACCATCGATGAGGATCGAATGTCAAATAAAACCTTCAGAAAAACCTGCGAGCGTTAAATTTATACGCAAACGCAATGAGGGACTCGGCTCAATGGTATCTAAAAGAAATGTCAGGGACAAGTATTCATTATGTTTATAAGAATCCAGAAGAAAAGCAATTCCAAATTCTAAATGTTAAATTTGATAAGAAAAATTGGATGCACTTAACTGGAGTAACACCTGTATATAATGAGTGGGTAGAACATTTGTCTGAGTCATTCGTTGAAGATGTTGCAGCTGGAAAAGGGCATTTCAAAGATTTAAAATTTGCGAATGGAATGTCAGATAAACTAAAAGTTTTGAACTTATTACCTGAGGTGATAGAGTCAGACTCCTTTGTGTTTAACGATCTTTCATCTGTAGAGAAATTTAATAATCTAGATCTTTCAAAAGCAATTAGACCAGAAGATACTGATTTGCTATTGTTATTCAAAGAAAAAGAATTTACTCATGTCCCAGCATCTTTAATGAGGGTGAAAGGTGATTTAAGTAAACAACTAGAAGATATAGATACTGGTACAATTCTCGGTGTCTATAGAGAAAGAGATGGTCACATTGAGCAACTGTCAATCAATGAGGAATATGTTAAAGATGGTGGCGAGGAAATGTTATCTGTCTTAAAAAATAAGCAGTATGAAGAGATTCCTAAAGAATCTGAACAAACAACTTCAGTAAATACTATAGATAAAACTACACTTGATTCAGTAACCTTTACTCAAGTTTTGGATACTGTCTATAATTTAGGTGTTCCAAATGACATCTCAAAAACTCCAGAAGCATTTCATAAAGCCTGGGATCAATATCTTGATTATGCTAAGAAATACAATGATAAATTTGATCAGATTGTTGCAGCTGCTGGAGAAGATAATCTCCTAGATATAAATTCAGACTTCTATAAAGAATGGCAGCAAGATCATATCTATAAGGAAAACTACCATGTACGTCTTCAATGGTCTGAGGAGCGGCCAGAAGGCCCTATATTGCCCTTTAAAGAAACAGAGCTGATATCTTATCAAGATTTTGTTAGAGAGCTATACAGGGCCAATCAGGACTTTTATCCAATTCATCAAGAAGGAATGAAACAAGTAACAGCGGGCAACACTGAAGGATATATCCCTCCTACCAAAATTAAGTTTGATATTTATGCTCCAGGTGGTGAAGTGATTAAAGAGGGAATTCGATATGATGTTGGAGATGAGACTAAACCAATTTCACAAATGCTAGGATTAGGATATCGTCGACTCAACGGTCAATCTGTACTAGCATCGATGGATGAAGAAATTCTTTCTCAGCTGGAAAATAAAGAGGTGAATCAGGAAATTTCCCAGGAAGCAAATGAATCGTCTCGATTGACGGAAGAGGGAGAAGGTCAAACTCTTGATACAAGAGAAACGGTGGCTTTTCAATCTTCTAAGCAAGAAACTAAAAATAATTTGCTTCAGCGTGTAGAGGAGATTCTGAAAGAGAGACCTATTTCAGATTTGGAGACTCCTGAAGTAAACTCAAGTAGTATTGATTATGCTGCTTTAACGCCTCATGAATTGAGTGAGGTTGCTTTCCAAAAAGTGAGAGAGTACACAGAAACACCAGAACGGTTAGAAGAGTATCTGAATTTTATGAGTAAGTTTCCAGAGCTCTCACCTAGAAATGTCGCTTTGATTCAGGAACAGTGGCCAGGAGCGAGTGCAGTCGCAACCTATAATCAATGGCAATCGATGGGGGAAGTTCTTGGGATTACTTCAGATCAGGTATTTGAAACTAGAAATACCTATACCAATAAAAAAACAGGTCGAACAAGAGAAGTTGTCCATAACAATCTTTCGGTTAAGACAGGAGAAAAATCACATATTACCTTGTTTAGACCTATGATGGTTGAGATGATTCCTGTATTGGATGAAAATGGAAATAAGGTAAAAAATGGAAAAGGCAATCCAAAATATAAAAGACTTTCTGAAGCGACACCTGAAGAAAAGGCGTTAAAGAAAGAAGGAAAAATTGAAATCTCGCTTCTTCCAGGAAAGAGATTCAAACACAGGCTTAGCTAAATTCGCTACGTATAAAGTTTTTGAGTTGTCTCAAACAACCTTGAAACCTGAATTTTATCCCAAAGCGATGCCAAATCGTCACTATGACTTTAATATGGATCATATTCGTACAAAAGAGGTACTTGAAGGGCTTTCAGACTATGCTAAGGGTATTGGGGTAACAATTTATCAAGACGATGCAAAAGAGTTGAGAAGTGCGAAAGGAGCTTTTTATCCAGATGAACAAAAGATACTTTTGAACCCAGATAATACTCCTGGGGAAGTCGTTGCAACCACTATTCACGAGTTAGCGCATGCTACTTTACATAATCCTAAATTTGCTAACTCGTATAAGGAGGATGTCTCAAAAGATCGTAGAGAACTTGAAGCTGAGATGACAAGTTATCTCGTTTCTAAGCATTTTGGCTTAGATACCTCTGAGAAAGCCATTCGCTATATGGCAATTTGGACTGATAATTTGACATCTCTTGATGATCAACAACTAGCGCAATCTATGAAACGGATTCATGGAACAGTATCTAAGATTGTAAAAAGTGTTGAACAACATACAAAACCTTACCAGTTAAACAGACAGGTGGTACAGAATCAAAATTTTATCCAAAGCCCAAAGAAGGGGATTAAAGTCTAGAAAGAGTGCTCTTTTTGAGCCTCTTTTTTGTGTAAAAAGTTATATAACTTTTTGTGTTATTCTTTGATATGAACTCGTTCTACTCTTCGTCAATGTCCCTTTACAAAATATTTTTTAATTATAGCTTACAATGACAGAAATGAAGTAGAAGGAGAATGATATGGTTATAGTTATTCTGGCTGAAAAAGAGAAACAGGCAGAAGCTTACGCTACAGCTTTGGGACAATTCAGTAAAAAGAAAGGTGTCTATGTTATCAGGCAATCACTCTATTTTCCAGCTGAAGTTCATGTGGTGGCTGCTGAAGGGCACCTATTTGAATACAGTGAACCAGACAACTGGTCACTTGATAAATTACCTCTGACAAATGTTTCATTTAAGCAACATCTCAAAGAGGACAAGGATTCGAGAGAAAAATTTAAGAGAATCTATGATGAAGTGGTAGCAGCGGATCAAGTGATTATTGGGACGGATGCTGATAGAGAAGGAGAGCGGATTGCGTATTCTATTTTATCGCATATACCAGGAGGCAAGGAGAAAATTTGGAAACGTCTTTGGGCAAGCTCCTTGACCAAGAAAGCTCTTCAAAAAGCTTTTCAGGAATTGAAGGAACCTTCAGAAACCTATAATTACTATTTAGAAGCTGAAGCACGTGCACAAAGTGATTGGTTGGTAGGTATGAACTTATCACCTCTTGCAACGATTGATCTTCAAGCAAGAGGACAACTCCCTCGAGCAAAAGGTAGCTATCTATCGGTTGGCCGAGTTCAAACACCAGCGGTCAGACTAGTTTGTGAGAATGATTTAGAGATCCGCAACTTTACTCCAGAAAAATATTTGAAGCTTCAGTTGGAGGATAAGAAAAATGGGGTGTTCTTTACGACCAAAGATAAAACTAAAGATAGTGAAGCTATTTTAGCCTCTTCAAGGGGATTATCAACCACCTCTGTTGTTTCTTCAGTTGAGGTAGAAAAACATCAGAAATCCGCTCCACAACTATTTACCTTGTCTGCATTACAAAGTTTTGCAGCAAGCGCTTGGAAATTTGACTCAAGTAAAACAGAGAGCATTGTTGAGGGACTGTATTTGAAAGGTTTTCTCTCCTATCCACGACCGGACTCAGAATACATCAATCATTTTGAATTTGACGATTTAAAAGAAAATCTATCTGCCTATCAAAAAGCTATTAATTGTCATTTTCAGCCAGCGTTTTTGGAGCCTAGAGAAAATTATGTTAATGATGAAAAAGTTTCTGGCACGAGCCACTCAGCCTTGATTCCGACTGAAAGAATTCCAAACCTTTCAAATTTAAAAACTGATCAACGACTGATTTATGAAGCAGTTGTGAAGCAGGCAATCTTGATGTTTGCGGATGATTGTTATTATTCAACCAAAACAATTGAAGTAGAAAATAATGGTCTTGTTTTTAAAACAAAGGGTAGAACGCTTCATAAATTAGGATGGGCTGAATGGAGTTCACGAAAGGTACGAGGTTCTGTTGAAGTTCCTGATTATCGAGTGGGAGATAAAATTGAGACGCAAGTTCAGATTGTAGGGGGTGAAACGAAACCACCTAAAAGATTAACTGAAAGCCAATTGATTGGTCAAATATTTCCTAAATATGGCTTGGGAACACAGGCCACTAGAGGAGAGATCATTAGAAAAATTCAGAGCAAGGGTTATGTTGTCAAAGATAAAAAAACAGGTCAACTAACGCCTACCAATAAAGCCTATTTACTTATCAATTATCTATATGACAATGAGTTCTCTGATCCAGAGACAACAGGAGGCTGGGAAATGTTCCTATCTCAGATAGGAGAAGGGACAATCAATCCACGAGAATTTGTGGATGCGATAAAAGATAAGCTGATTCTTCAAATCAAGGAAGTAAAAGAAAGAGGTGATTAAGTGTGACTACTGAAGAAAAGAAGAAAACACCTTATCTAGATCGTTATACAGATAATTTGACAAAAAAAGTTTCCAAAAAAGCAGAAGATTATCAGGTGTACGGACGTGATAAAGAAGTAGAAGCTGTTCAGACCTCTCTTCTCAGGACGAACTAAGAATAATCCTATTTTTAGTAGGGAGAAGCTGGAGTTGGTAAAAACAGCTATTGTTGAAGGATTTGCTTTTGGCCATTTTAAGAAACCAGGTATCTCCAAAAATTAAAAAAACTTGACAGTGCGATCTTTGGAACTATCTAGTTTAATGTCAGATGAGGATGGAGGATTTATTGTTAAGTTTAAAAAAATTATTGAGGAGATGGTAGAAACCAAAGGAGAAAACCTTCTCTTTATTGATGAAATTCATACAATTGTTGGTGCTGGAGGTTCAGATAAAGGTGCTCTGGATGCTGGAAATATTATTAAGCCAGTTTTGTCACGTGGTGATATTCAATTGATTGGCGCAACTACTTTAGATGAATTTCATGAATATATCGAAACGGACCGAGCGCTAGAGCGAAGGATGCAGCCGATTATGGTTTCTGAACCAACAACCCCTCAAGCAATTGAAATTCTTGAACAAGCTAAAACTATTTACGAAAACTTTCACCAAGTGTCCATTAGTTCTGATGCTGTAAAACAAGCTGTACTTCTATCTGTTCGCTACATACCTGATCAATTTTTACCTGATAAAGCCTTTGACTTAATAGATGAAGCAGCGACTATTTGTTCTACAAATGGATTGGTTCATGTCGGGAAGCAAGAAATTGCAGAGGTGCTGAAAAATAAAACAGGTATTCCTGTTACGACGATTTTGAAAGGTGACAAAGAAAGACTAGATAGTTTAAAAGAAAGGCTGTCACGACGTATTAAAGGCCAAGATGAGGCTGTAGAGGCTGTTGTGAATGCTATAACTGTTGCACAAGCTGGTTTACAGGATCAAAGAAAGCCTTTGTCTTCCTTCTTGTTTCTAGGAACCTCTGGGGTTGGAAAAACAGAGCTTGCTCTAGCTCTAGCAGAGGGAATGTTTGATGATGAAGAGGCGATCATTCGTTTTGATATGTCTGAATATAAGCAAAAAGGAGATATCACAAAGCTGATTGGCGATCGTCAAACTAGAACGAAAGGACAATTGACTGAGAAGGTTAAACAAAAACCTTATAGTGTTATTTTGATCGATGAGGTGGAGAAAGCACATTCAGAAGTTGTAGATTTGTTTTTGCAGGTGCTTGATGCAGGCCGCTTGACTGATTCAACTGGAAGACAAGTGAGCTTTAAGAATACTATCGTCATTATTACTACGAATATTGGTTCACAAAAAATTATTAAGCAGTATGAATTGAAAGGGAATTTTAAAAAGCTAACAGATAGGGATAAAATTCAGTTTGAAAAGAGCATGACATTGGAGTTAGAAACTAGATTCAGACCAGAATTTCTCAATCGAATTGAATATAAAGTGATTTTCAATATGTTAGACGAGAAAGTGAATAAGGAAATTATTGTCAAACAACTGTCAGAAATCGAAGAAAGAATGAAGAATCAAAAGTTGACTCTTTCTTATGAAGAAAGTTTGGTTACTTATTTATTGGATGTAGGAACAAATATAAAGGATGGTGCAAGGCCATTGGAAAGAGTGATTAAACATAAGGTGCTTCCTTTAATTTCTAAAGAGTTTCTGAACTTATCTGATCACAATCAAGAGTATCATTTTCATCTTTGGGTAGAAGGTGATGCGCCAGATGAGCATCACCGTGAAGATAAAAGAGAAATATTATTTGAAGTCGAAGCTGAAAAGACGTCATTTGGTGAAGCATTATTTTCTTAAAACTCACCTTAAAAAAATGATTGTCCCTTTAAAAAATTTTTTTCAATTATCTATTATACTAACGTTGTCAAAAAAACAAAGGAGGATTTCTATGAAAAATTATTTGACAAGACAACTTCAGCAAGTAAAAACAAAATCACAGATGTTTTTATTGAGCCTTTCCCTATTCCTAACAGGATCTACAGTGTATGCGGACGATCCATTTGTTAAGTCGGATAACTTGGCGAAACAAGGAATTACAAAAGTTCAGCTAGTCAGTGTTGCGCTATTTGGTCTAGCTGCCGTTGTCACTTCGCTCATTTATGCGTTTGGTGGACGGGAGTTAAAAGCCTCAATGAAAAAACATTGGGTATCAATTGCAATTGCAATTATTGGTGTTTCAGCGGGACCAAGTATCATTGAATGGATTTTTGATTTCGTGAAAAGTTAAGGGGTGGTGATTTATGGCTTTTTCACTCTTTAATAAAGGTCGCTGTACGATTACAGATGATCTATTTTTAGAAATCTCCTGGGAAGATGGAAGAGGTCCAGAGGATGATAGTGAATTACTTGCTATCATTGAGGCATTGGATCATCTTTCTGATTTTTCTCAGCCGATTTCAAAAAGTTTGCCCTACCTAACATTTCATCAGGCCGAGTTGTTATTTAGAGAGTTGAAACAGATGTATGGTCAGTTTCAGCTAAAAAAAGTAGCAATTGCCCATCTGGAAGGGAAAATCGTGGTGACAGAAGGGGAGGTTTATGCTAGTCCATTCCGCATTACAGAAGACTATGAAAACCTCTTGCTTCCTCTCATTCAAGCGATACTTACTTGCTCTGAATTTGCGAATTACAGCTATCAAGAAAAACGGGAGTATTTTGAGAACCAGATTTATCCTGTATATAAACAAAGTTTGGGATTATCTGATTCTTCTCTCCCCCTTTTCCCAGCTGAAGGTGAAACGTTGGTTCATTCTCAATCAAGTCGTTTGCCACCGATTCCAAAAGCAAGGGATCAAACAGATGCTACGTATCCCGTATCTCAAAAGCAGTCATCTTTCCTCAAGAAATTTTATCTATTTTTAGGTTTTGTTGGAGTGATTACAATAGTAAATATCGTTTGTGTATTTTTTGCTTTCACTCAACTATCTAATCAGTCAGAAAAAGTAAATTTCTTATATCAGGAACAAAAAAATACTCAACTAATCATTTCAACGAAAAATGAAGTTGATGTATTTAGTCGCTATTTCTTACCTTCTTATTACTCAGGCAAAAAAGAAAATCTAGTGGATTTTCTTTCTGAAGGTGATGCAAAATTCACCCAACCAAAAGAAGGAATTTTACAGTCCGTTATTTTAGAGAAGTTGAATTATGATTCAGAAACTCAAAGATATACGGTTTCCTATATCCTGTCTGTCAAAAGAGGAGATAAATCATCTAGCGTTAGATTAACTTTTGATGTAAAAGCTTCTGATTCTTCAAAATATGGATTTGTTGTAGAAACAGAACCAAAGGAATCAAATTATCTTAAAAATTAGAAAAGGAAAAAGCAAAATGAATAAACAACTATTAACCACACTTGCGCTTTCAACACTCGCACTTGCACAAGCTGGTTATGTATCAGCAGATGAACTTGCACCAATTGATTCTTCTGCTCCAACAACAGAAGTAGTTACGCCGACAGCACCAAGCGCTTCAACAGAAACAGAGGCTCCAGCAAATCAGCCAACAGAGCCTTCAGTTACTCCAGTGGATCCAACAGTTCCCTCAGACAAGGATAACACAGGAAGTCTTGACGGAGTTCCAGCTGATAAACCAGCACCTTCAGATAAGGCGCAAGACAAGGATAACGCAGGAAGTCTTGACGGAGTTCCAGCTGATAAACCAGAGCCTTCAGATAAGGCACAAGATAAGGATAACGCGGGGAGCCTAGATGGTGTTCCAGATGAACAGCCAAAAACTACTGATCAAGCGAACCAGCAAGGAAAGTCACAAATTGGAACAACATCTACATCAACTGGGCAGGTTGTCCATGATGTATCCAAAGAGCCCGTTGAAACAAATACAGGTTCAACTATTGTTAGCACCAAAAACGGAAGCGTAGTTCTTTCAGATGGTTCTGTAGTAGCTCCAGAAGAAATTGGTGGAACAGTTAATGAAGATAAGACTATCTCTGTTACTGACAAAGATGGCAAGATCAAAACACTTCCAAATACAGGGACAGCAGAAAGCATTCTAGGCGCTATTGGTAGCATGTTGATGACAGCAGTTAGCTACTTCTATAAGAAAAAATCATTTTAATTAAGTAAAGGGGAAAATAAATGTTTAAAACACAAGAAACAAAGGTACTTGGATCAATCAGAAAAATTAAGAAATACGGTGCTTGTGGTGTTATTTTGGGAATGGCCGCTCTTGCGATAGCTTTTTCAGGAGGAAAAGTTTCTGCTGACGAGCTGGTAGCAAGACAAAGTGTGTCTAATACAGTTCAAGAAACAATATCAGCACCAGTTAAGGTTGAAGCAGTTTCTGAAACTGGTTATCCGTCAACAAACTTGACTGAAAAACAACCAGAGCCAACTGCTGAACACGTTGAAATGACAAACAACGCTAACAAGGCAGGTAAGGAAATTGTTTCACCAGTAGAAACTCCAGAACTTGATAATGCAGTAAAAAAAGCGAAAGGTGCAGGAGTTGAGGTTACAGAAAAACCACAAGTAACTTACGATACGCTTGCTGAAGCCAGAGTTGATGAAAAGAATCAAGTTAAAGCTATTGAGGAAGCAAAAGCTGAAAAAATTGAAAATACTGAAGCGATCCAAAAAGCCAATGACACAAATGCGCAAATTGAAAAGGACAATGAAGATGAAAAAGCGCGTGTTAAAAAGCTAAACGAAGAGGACGAAGCACGTGTTAAACAAGCTAACGAAAAGGAAGTGGCGCGTGTTAAACAAGCTAATGACACTGAAGAAGCGCGTGTTAAAAGGTTGAACGAAGAAATCGCTAACGAAAACAAGGCGAAAATGGAAGCCCTTGGTTTAACTTACACAGGTGATCTTGAAAAAGATAAAAAGGCTATTGCTGATTATCTTGACAAAGCGAAAAATGAGAATAAGAGAAGTGAGGAACAGTATAAACTTTCTTTAAAAAATAGTGCGGAAATCCATAAAGAAAATAAAGCTATTATGGAAGCCAAAGGGCTTACATATACAGGTGTTTGGGCAACTGATAAGGCAGCGGTTGATCAGTGGAATAAAGAAAATGCTGGTGTAAGGGTAATCACAACCAAAGAGACAGGTTTGACTGCAACTGCAGATACTACCTTTGAAGCAGTCGCTGGAGCATCTAAAGTCACACCACCAGCCTATGTTCAAAATGTTATTCAAGGTTATGCAAGGAATACAAACTTAGACGCTAAGTTTGACAATGTATTCTTGTTTGATTATAAAACTGGAACTGCAACTATCAAAGTTAAAACACTTCACACGGCGATGTTACTGTTAACTTTGATTCAGTGACACCTTCTGCAGAATCTGGATTTATCCGTTCATATGTTGCCTTGTGGGCTGCAGAAGATGGAGGGATTGGTTATGGTGTATTCATTTCTGCCGGAGCAGGAGAAGCTAACGGTGGAGGAGGAGTTGATGGTCAAGGCGGTGGTTACGGAGCTAGCGGCGCATATCTAAATGACCGTCAAGGTTGGGTTAAACAAGTGAATGTTCAAGCGATTACTGATGCTGACGATGTTAGCGAGGTAACTGTCAATGACGTAGATAGTAACCAAGTTATTAAGGCTTCAACAATCGATGGTGCTAAAATCACAACAGGGAAAAATATTACCCAAAGTGGTAATACATTTACTGCTAACAACTCCGCACAATCTCAAAGTACGGCAGGGGTTCTTGACAGTAATGGTATTGGTTGGAGTTTGGATAAAGGTCAGAAAATCAACTTTTCATTCGACCATATTAACACTTCTGACACTTCTTACTCAATCGTCGGTGGTCTCTTCGGACGTGCTTCTCAAAAAGAAGTGAAGGAAAATGTTGAACCAATTTCTATTAAAAAAGTTGAAGATACGAATTTTACACCTAAGAAAACCGACCCAGTTGAACTCAAAAAAACCAGTTGAACCTAAACTAATTGAACCTAAACTAATTAAACCTGATCCAGAAGATCCAGTTCTTAAACCTTATGTGCCAGTTCCAAAGGAAGAGAAGATTTCAGTGGAATATCATAAGACTGCCGTGAAGTACGCTCCGAAAATCAGCAAAGGAGTAGTAAATGATGATAATGTTAATATCGACGGCAAACTCGTTCCTAAAGGTTCGATTGTAAACTGGACTCTTAATACTGGTATGCTTAAAGCTGGCCGTGAAGCAATGTCTGCTATTGAGCTAAATGATCCACTTGAATCTGGCTACCGTTTAGACACAGAAGCAACTGCTAAAGTAAACCCAACGCTTGAGTTTACTCACAACGGACAAGGTAGAACACTTATTAAATTCGGTGCTAGAGAACTTGCCAAAGTAAATGCAAACCTTGACAAAGACTATGTTATGCCACAAATCAAATTGATTGGTACAGTCTTGAATGACAATGGTTTCTATAACAATACTTACTCTATGACTTTGACAACTAAGTCTAAGAAGAAGTACACCGTTACATCTAACACACCTAAGGTTAAGACTCCAGGTTCAAAACCAGTCAAAGATGTAGTTGATGTTAAAGGTGCATCAATTAACGGTAAGTCAGTTCTCCCTACAACAGAGTTGAACTACACACTTACTCAAAACTTTTCAAATTCCAAAGGGATTGAAGCATCTAAGTCAGCGATCATGAAAAACTTCTTGATGATTGAAGATCCAGACGAAAACGCCCTTGATACAAGCACAATGCACGTCAAGTCTATTACTGCTGGTAACAAAGATGTATCTGAATTGTTACAAATGTACCGTGTTCTTTCAATGGAATCATTGGATGAAAAATTACGTAAAATTGTTACTGATTCAGGAATCTCACCAATAGGTGAATTTTACATGTGGGCTGCGAAAGATCCGGAATCATTCTATGAAGCTTACGTGAAGAAAGGTTTGGATATTATCTATAACCTTTCATTCAAGATTAAGAAAACATTCACTGAAGGTGACATTGTGAATGCAGTTCACCAAATTGACTTCGGTAATGGTTACGCAGGTAACAAGGTAGTTAACCATCTTCCTAAACCAGAAGTTCATAAAGACGTACTGAATGCGAAGGGTGAAAGTATTGACGGAAAAGAAATTCAACTAGCGATACGATCACTTACAAGCTAGAAGGTTGGGTTATTCCCGCAGGACGTGGCTATGACTTGTTTGAGTATCGTTTTGTAGATACACTCGATGTTGAACATGACGAGTACCAAGGCTTTACAATCAAAGCTATTAAAGACTTGGTACTGCCAAATGGTAAAGTTATTAAAGCTGGTGATGACCTCAAAGGTTACACTGAAACAATCTACAATGCTAAAACTGGATTGTTTGAAACACGCTTCACTAAAGATTTCTTAGCTTCAATTCCTCGAACTAGCGAATTTGGAGCTGATGCCTTCCTAGAAGTTAAACGTATTAAGCACGGTGAAGTATTCAACGAATACACTCTATTTGTAAATGGAACACCTGTACTTTCTAATGAAGTTAAAACATACAGTAAGCCAAAACCAACTCCACCAACTCCACCAACTCAAAATGAACTGCCAAATACTGGAGAAGGTTCAAGTATGTTAGGTGTAGCAGGATTGATTTTGTCACTTGCAACTTCTGGCTATGTAGTTACTGTGAAACGCAAAGAAAACTAAGTAGAATATAGGGTTAGCATGTGCTAACTCTTTATTTTTAAAATCATGTCCCTTTCTCTTGCGGAAATAATTTAATTATTATATAATTAAATTATAAAATTCTCAAAAACAAGGAGGGGTTAGATGTCAGTAGTTGTCAAGATAAAGCTAAAAGAAGTTTTAGCAGAACGTGGCATGACGCAGAGTGAACTAGCTAAGTTATCAAACCTAACTGAAACTGCTGTTAGCACGTTTGCAAGGGGGCAAGGAATCTCAATCAATAAGGAATATTTAGCAAAAATCGCTAGTGCTTTGAATATTTCAGACATAAGCGAACTTTTGGAATTACAATTTATTTAGATTACTTACGAAAAGGATTAAAGAATTATATGGATAATAAGAAAATTGCAGTAGTAGGAGCATCTGCCCTTGCTCTAGGTTTAGGTGTTACGAACGTACATGCAGAGGAAGTAACGACAGTAGCACCGACAACTAATCACCAGACTGTTTCTAAGGAAGAAACAAAACCTGAAGTCAAAAAGGAAGTCACTAAAGAACAAGTTGACGTGGCCAAGGATAAACTTGATAAATCTACCCAAGCAGTAGAAGATGCACAAGCTAAGAAAAGCCAAGCGCAGACTGAAAAAGACCAAACGCAGACTGAAGTAGGTAATGCTCAATCTGAAGTAGATAATGCTCAACAAGCCAAGGATAAAGCGACTCCAGAAAACATTGAAAAACAAAAGCAAGAAGTTACTAGTGCTGAAAAAGGTAAAACTGACGCAGAAAACCAAGAAGATAAGGCAGCAAATGACCTTGCCAAAGCAAAAGAAGTTGTCGCAGACAAAGAACATGTAGTTCATAAGTCTGAGAAAAAAGTAGCGGATGCTTTAAATGAGGTTAAAGATGCTCAGAAAGATGTAGATAATGCCCAAGCTATTTTGGACGGTACAGGTCAAGCGAAAGTTGTCGAAGAAAAGGAAAATGCTGAGGCTTTCCAAAAACAAGCACAGGCACAGTTGACGAATGCAGAGGAGAACTTGGACCAAGCTAAGTCAGACGACAAGAATCTTGAAGATGCAATTTCAAGCGTCCAAAACGAGTTGACAGAAGCTAGTAATGTAGTAGCAAGCACAGAGTCTAAATTGACTGATGCTACTAGCAAAGCTGAACGGACACAAACTGCTCTTGAAAAAGCACAGGATACCTTTACTGTAGCTGAAGCTAGCTATAAGTCTATTAACACTTTCCAAGTTACTGATGAATATGTTAACGCCTTGAAATCCTATGTAAATAATCCTTATGACATTTTGCATGAACCTGCTAAGTGGGAAGAGCATAGAAAGAAAGTAGAGTCTATCTTAGAATCGGTCAACCAAGAAAATTTGAATTTGAATAAATTCAAAGGAAATGACACTGATAAAGCTATCAGTGTTGATGCTAATAATTTGACAACAGAGCAAATGACAGAGCTTTCTCTATTTGCGAGTGATCTACTCAACCAAATCCGTGATCGCTTTGGAACACCTAAGACTGTTGTAACAAAAGGCATGCTTCAAGTTGCTGACGAAGTGACTGACGGTTACGTAGCTGATGATTGGGGATTCGGAAAAGGTCACGATAGCAAAGCAGTAAATAACGTGGCTCGTAAGTATGGATTGCCTACTTATGAAGATGATACCCACCAATATCTTGAAAACTTAAGCAGCATCAATAGTGGTGATGAAATTCATACCATGTATGATGCTAAAAAATGGGTTTATAAAAGTATTTCTAACTTACTATTTAATGGTTGGGAGTGGTTGCACGCTCAAAGTATTACGGGATTGATTAGCCAAAGGGCAAACAAAGAGTATTTTGCATTAGGACTATCTAGTAGTACTGGACGAACTAGTGCTCATTTCTTTACTGTATCAGACAAACAAGTTACTGGAAACAAGTTGGATAAGACTGAAGTACCTAACAATAATACAGCAGAAAGCATTGTAAAAGCCTATAATACTGCTAAAACTGCCTTATTAAATGCTCAGACTGTAAACTCTCAGGCACAACGTGAAAAAACAAGTGCTTCGCTTGCGAATATCAAGGCTAAAGGGGAGCAGGAGACAATTCAAAAACGATTGGATGCTCTTAAAGCTACGCCTTTGAAAACGCCGACTGCTCAAAGCAAACTTGAACAAGCGCAAGACATCCTTGCTAATGCTAATACGCGCCTAAAAAACGCTAAAAAAGCTCTAGAGGATCTGACTGCTGACGTTAAAATCAAGCAACAAAACCTTGAAAAATCGAAACAAGAACTTGCTGATAAGCAGACTAATCTTACTAACGCTAAAAACAATCTAGCAACTGAACAAGATAAATTAGCTGAACTCAAAGCACTAGTACAGATTGCTGAAAACAATCTTGACCTTGCTAAAGAAAAAGTAGCACAAGCTAATAAGACGCTTGAACAAGCCAAGGCTTACCTTGAAAACTTGCTCAATGCAGAGCCTAACTTAGCTAAAGCTAAGGAAGTCCTTGCTCAAAAAGAAACTATTCTTAAAGAGAAAGTGACTGCCTTGAAAGATGCACAAGAGAACCTTGACAAGTTGTTGAAAGAACAGAAAATTGACCAAGAGGCTTATGATAAACTCTTCGCCTTATATAGCGAGCAGGTAGAAGCTAAGCGTTTAGCTGAACTTGAAGCGCAAAAGAAAGCAATTCTTGAAGCAGGTAATACACCTGTTGAGGTCTATGATGAAACTGGTAAACTTGTATCTTATCAAGTAAAAACTAAGACTGTTTCTCAATCACCTGTTTCCTATAATCGTGCATGGAATAAGAAACAAGAAAATAGTTTACCAAACACAGGAACATCAGCAAGCATGCTTCCAGTTGTGGGAATGATTTTGGGATTGTTGAGTCTTGCAGGTCTTCGTAAGTCGAAAGAAAACTAATTTGATGAATTAAAATGAAAGAATGACCACAAGCTGGGGTATAACTCTCTTGTGGTCTTTATTGAAAGGAGAAAAAATGCAAGTATTTATTGCTTCTGGACGTGTTGCATTTATTCCAAATGATGCAGTAGGTCAAACTCAAAATGGTCATGCCAGTTTCAAATTTGAGTTTGTTTGTGACTCTAGTATGACTGATGATACAAATAAACCAATTTCTAGTTTCTTCCATGTGCAAGTATACGGAAAACAAGCAGAATTGATGGCTCAGAGTCTATCAAAAGGCTCTCCAATTCTCTTAAAAGGAGAAATTATCCAACGACCATATAACGATGAACAAGGTCAACGTCGGACGTATCAGTTTATTTCACCAAACCAACAAGGAGGAATCACTTTCCTTGAAAATAAGGAGGCATCTAATCGACGTAAGCAGGAACAACAGGGATTTTCTCAGCCGACACCAAGTTCTATTCCTCCATCCTATCCTGAACCAATCGATGCGGATTCCCCATTCTAAAGGGATTAAAAGCATACAAGAACACTTGTGTGCTTTTTTTATTGCTTATTTATTACATAAAAAGTTATATAACTTATGGTATAACAATATCTTTTGTCCCTTTAACAAAGAATTTGATATTATCCTTTAGAATAGAGGGGAATTAAGAGATAATAAGAAAGGAGTGCAACAATGGCAAGACAAAAATACAATTATCTGTCTGATGAATTGATTGCGGAATCTCTTCAGGTGACCAATTACTTAGAACAAAGTAGATCCAGTCGATTGAATGTTCTTCAGTTGGATGGAGAGAAATGGTTAGAAAATTACTTTCACCGATATGAGAAAGCCTCTCCAAGGCTACAGTTTCACATATTTCTCTTTTCGAGCTTCTATACTCGAAAAATGGAATGGTTCTTGGAAGGTGTGAGGGGGTAGTAGTTTGTTTGAGTTATTTGAAGTAGTATGTTACACCCTTATCCAAGTGATTCGAGCCAGTTGGTTCAATACCTTCCTTTTTTTAGGGGGCGCAGGTTATTACCTATTCAGACTCTTTCAACCTTACTTTTTAAGGCAGTATCAGCGGTTACTAAAAAGCAAGAGTTTTCTTCAGCAGAGTTTTAAAAGAGGTTGGAAAGGTCGCAAAACGATTGATTGGGAACAGGTATGGAAGCAATCAGCCAGAGGGCTGATCAATGGGATAAAGTCATTCTTACCTAAACTCTTGGCGCTTGTCTCTCTCATTCTTTGGAATCTTTTCTTCAGGATGTTCTACACCCTTCCTTTTGTTAAACGAGAACGGAAACGATTTGATAAAGAAATGAAACCGATTCTTTATTTTAAAAGTTATCGCAGCTTCGTTTATATGGGATTAGGTTTTAGCTTTATTGCTTTTATCTTGACCAATTACTTGGTTACTGTTTTAAGGGCTACAATCCGCTTTCTCTATTTTAGTGCTTGGTCATTCAAAGATGCTAGTAAGGCCGTAAACTTTGACTTAAACAGCCTCTTATTTCAAAGTTTATTGAATGCTAAGGTCTTCTTGATAGCACCGATTTTAGCATTTCCACTTTTTCTATTTGGCTTAGTTATCGCCTGGAAATCTGCCTGGATAAACTTCGAGCAGTTTCGAGACTATAACAACAATGAAGAAGGAGATGACCGCTTTGTGACGGTTGATGAAATTCGTCGACAATACAAAAAGATCCCCAATAAAGCTTTAACTTATCCAGGTGAGGGTGGGGCTCCTGTATTTCATGAACTGACTCATGATTTAGCAGGTCAAACACTGAGAACTCAGATGTTATGGCAAAATAGGAAAATCAGTCGATATGTGACCAATGCAGAGCGGATTTTAGGCATGTTAGCTTTTCCTTCAGGTTACTACTACATTGAAGATAAGCCTACTAACTTGTTAGGAATTGGTATGACTCGTTCAGGTAAAGGGGGAGGGTCATATCACTCCAGCAATTGAAATCAATAGCCGTGCAGAGTTGCAACCATCGATGGCTGTAGGAGATAATAAAGGTGAGCATTACCAAGCTTCTTACAAGCTCATGAGACAACGTGGCTATGATGTCAATGTTCTTTCTTTCCAAAATATGGATTGGTCCATGTCCTACAATCCTCTAGCTTTGGCCATAGCAGCCGCAAAGAAGGGCTACTATGAGAAAACTCAAACCTATGTCAATGCAGTCGCAGAATCCATTTATCCGAAACAAAAAGGTGGAGAGAAGGGAAATGCAGAATACTTCCGTAAGTCTTCTATATCCCTGTTTAATGCTCTTACAATGGCTTTGATGGATCGAGCTAATGAAACCTATCAAAATGGTGAAGACGATGCCTGGGATACCATTACGATCCCTAACGTTGCGAAATTCTTGGCGACAATGGGGTCTGAAGAAGTCTTTGTAGATGGTGCTGGTGAAATCGTTGAGAATCCAAGCAGAGAACAACAAGTGTCGAAGAAGTCAAAAATCACAGTCTATTTTGATAATTTGAGACAAGTCAATCAAACAATTCTCGAAATTTAGACAAATGGCGGATATCGAATTTCGTGCTTCAGACTTTGGTGGTGATGAGACTAAAGGGAATGTCTACTCTAGCATGATGACAGGAATCAACCTGTTCTTGCAAGACAACGTGGCCAAACTGACTTCTAAAAACTCTATTGACTTAGAGTCTTTTGGTTTTCCACGTCGATTGTCTGTCAAGCTGAGATCAAGCACCAATAGTCAACTTAAAAATGAATTCAAGCACAAAACTGCTAAAGTAACGATTACAGGATTGAAGAAGTGGGGGAAAGTCGAAAAGAAAGTCGATTATGTAAAACAAGCGACGGCTTTAGTCGATGGGGAAGGCTATCTGAACTATGCCATTGAGCCTAAACTTCCAGATCAGTTTACGGTAACGATTGATTTCAATCATAAGAACAATGGGCATTCCCCTGTTCGGGATCAAGTCTTCCAATTCTCAGCTGAAAAAGTCTATCGAAAAGATGGAGATAGTTTAGAACTAGATGAGTATACCAAGAAGCCGATTTTAGATCATATCGATATAACCGTCCTTAAGAATAAAGAAGACACCCAAAATCTTCTTCAGGAGTCGGATATTGAACTGATTTATTCAGATAAACCGAAAGTCATCTACCTGGTAACACCGCCAAACCGCACAGAATACAATGGGATTGTCTCTTTGTTCTTAGATCAGTTATACAATGCCAACTATGAGCTTGCATTAACAAATGGTCGGAAGTGTATCAATCGCATTCTCCATATCTTGGATGAGTTTACAAACATGCCAGCCATTCCTCACATGGATACGAAAATTTCTATCGGATTGGGACAAAACATTCTCTATTACCTATGGATTCAAAATCTGGAGCAACTGTACAATGTATATGGCCAAAATGTTGCTCAAACGATTATGGATAACTGTTCGTTGAAAGTTTACGTCAAAACAACGTCTTCAGACACCAATAAGAAATTTAGTGCTGAGTTAGGTACACGTACCATCACCAGAAGACGGCGCTCCAGCAACATCCTGGACGAAGCCAATCCAAATGTAGCTGTCGAAAATCCAAAACAAGAGTTGTTGACACCAACGCAATTGGCCAAGCTCCAGGAAGGGGAAGCGGTTATCTTACGTGGAGTCAAGGGAAGGGACAATGTCGGACGTAAGGTCACAACGGATCCAATCTTCGCACATGATAAGAACAGCTTCCCTTACAAGTACATGTTCTTACAAGAGGAGTTTGATACATCGATGACTCTTGCGGATATTCCAGTCGAAAGTGCGCACCGTGAGCTAGAACTTCAGGAGATCGCAGTTGATGCAGGTATAGCCTTCAACAACATCATAGACTGGAGGCAACGTTTGACCATGCCTCTCCTCAGCAACAATGGAGAAACTCCTAAACTATCAGGTCGTCATAGTAAAGGACAAAAGGTACAATCCCAATCATTTACATCTACAGATGAACTATTCCAGGCGGCTGTAGCTAGTGTCATTCAAGGTGACTATGATTATTATGATGATGGAGATGATTTCTTTGCGGATGAAGTTATCTAAAAAGATATATAATAAGTTATATAAACACTTGCAAGAAAAAAAGCTGTTTGCTATAATAAAATAAACAATGGTTAGGAGATAAATGATGAAAGCAAAGTACTTTTTAAGAATTGTTTTAGTAGGTTTAGCCTTGATTTTACTTGGAGCTTGTGGTCAAAAATCACCTGATTCTATTGCTAAAAATGTGCTAAAAGATAGCTATACAGGCTTTTCACAAGAAGATGGTTATGAGAGTCTTGATTTTAAAGGTGGAGTAGGAACTACCTTAAAATTTGACAAAGAAAAGCGAACTATTTCAAATAACGATGGTGAAAGTATTAACTACAGTGTGCTTTCAGAAGAACAAGTAAAGTCGATTCCAGCCTCTTTCAGGGGAACTATTGTTAGTTTAGAAAGTCAACTGAAAGGAAAAGACACTTTTACAATCGCTGTTGATTATAGGGATATAGGTAAGCCTGAAGAAGCAGAGGCTTATTATCAAGTCGTCTTGACCGAGGGTGGTAAAAAAATCCGAATCATTGAGCTACGTCGTGGCTATAAAGAAGACAATGCTTTCTATGATTTTAATGGAACAGCAGATTAACTTACAGAAAAGTCTCAATTACTTGAGGCTTTTTTTATTGTCAGAATTTCATTGTCCCTTTAAAAACGATTTTGTCATTATCGAATATGATAGGGGTATCTTAAAAAGAAAGAAGGTACCTTTAGTGCACTATCAAACCTTTTCAGATTTGATGAATGAGGTCAAGGATCTCAATGGTGAAATCACAGGCGAGAATGCAAAAAAACTGGCAGAATTCTATTCCTACTGGGGAAACTATTTAGAACCGACTCCTGCATTTATGGCATTTCTAGCCTATTTGCCAGGAGGGATTGCCAAGGCTCTTTATCAAATCACTTCCAGCCTAGAACATGTTTTTAATAATATGTTCAAGCTCTTTGGGCTTTTCGGATATTTGGGGGATCAGAAGACAGTCATTGGTCAATTTTTCTACTGGTTTCAGATATTAGGAACGTCCTTGTTTACTCTGATTTTGGTTGTGTCGGTCGTCGTAGGAGTCTTTACTAAGCCAGTAAAGTATAAGGGGGTGATTATTAATTTCCTTTTGGTAACTGCAGTAACCTCGGTTTTGCCTTTAGCTTTGACCACCATCTCAACAGCAGTGGCACAGGATGCTATGTCTATCCAGACAGTCTCCAGTGAAGCGCCATCTGGTAGTCAACCAACTTCCTCCTTGGCTCTTCAACCTATGAAAAATAATGTGGTAGACCTAAAAGTCTTGATCTACAAGGATTTTTCTACGGAGTTGTTTCCAATGGATGATTATGGCTATATCAAGCCTGTTCAGGAGGGCTCTACCCCTGTCAATAATATCACGGATAATTCTGACCAACGTGATACGGCAGATTTTGCGACCAAGATTGATTTTGGGGCAAACTATGGTACGACAAATCCAAAAATGTTAGATGATATACAGAAAAACGACAAAGTAGCAGGTATTAAAGGCTTGTTCCTTCATAAGTTGAATTCCAATAATACTGGAGTTGAAAGCATCACAGAACACCGCCTCATTAATCAATTGAGTGCTTTTGAATCCGTTTATATGCGCTATAAAGTCAACTGGATAGGGATGTTCCTCCAATATATTATCCTGATTGTTCTTTTGGTCAGCATGATCATTAAGCTCGTTAAATCAATCTTTGATATTCTGATTGAAGCAATGATTTCTCCGATTCTTGGTTATAGTTCTCTATCCAACTCAAAGAAATACAAAGAGTTGTTAAGAACGATTGGTGGTGCCTTAGCAGGAATTTTCTTTGAAGTTATCATTATGCGTGTAACACTTGAGATTTTCAGAGATTTGCCAATCCTATCTGTTTCAGCAGTATCTAAGCTTTCTGGCGGATTCTTTGATGGGCTGAACATGTGGGAACAGTGTCTCGCAGCTGCCTTTGTCTATGTGGGGGTATTCTTTGCAGCCATGCAAGGAGTGGCCATGATAGAGCGCTGGCTTGGAGTTTCAACGGGTCATAGTGAAACAGCTCAACAACTGCTGGGTGCTATGATGATGGGGAATGCCTTTGCGGCTGGAGCAGGCGGTCTCTTTAATGGTGGTATGGCACTTGGTCAATTTGGTATGGATATGGCACAAAAAGCTCCAGATGCCCTATCTAAAGGAAGTCAGATTCTGGGGAATAGCCTTGCCAGAACTGGAGGTGGTATTCAAGGTGCTTTGAACTCTGTAAAAGACCAGGGATTAATGAATGCAGCTAAAGGTGGTGTAAGTAATATGGTTGATTTGGCAGAATGGAAAGCATTTGAAACTATGAAAAATACGAAAGGGGCAGTTGGCAATGTTTTAAATAACTTGGATGATAAAGCCGCCTCTGCGCACAATGCGACCTATAACGCTTTGAAAAACGATGCGATTCCTGGAATTGATCAATTTGGACCAGTTGACATTCCTGAGTCACCAATCGATCCAGGAACAACGGATGCACCTATTGTTGATTCAACTCCTTCAGCTGAAGAAATAGGGTCCCCAATTCAAGATCCAAATCCACCTGCAGATGCACCAGTTTCAGAATCGACACCACCAGCACAGCCTGATTCTTCTCAACAAAAATTTCAACAGAGTATGAATCAAATGAACTACATGAACCAACAAATGCAACAAGCAGGACAGCGTATGCAGGGAGGACGTCATATCACTGGCGCTGAGAGTGAAGACGAAGAAGAATAGGCTGAACTATGGATTTAACAGGGAGAACATTGTTATCACAGGAAGTCTACGTCCTCTAACTCGAGAAGAAGCCATACGATTTTTAGAAAGTAAAGGAGCTGTCGTTCAAAACTATATATCTTCAAGGACAGATATATTGGTTTTAGGACACAAGCAGTTGAATCTTTTTGATCTAGATAAAAAGTCTAAAAAGCATGATGAAGCACTTAGACGAATATCAGACGGTCAATCCATTACTTTCCTTTCTGAAGAATCATTCTTTGATTTAGTTAAGAAGTCTCAAGATTGAGGCTTCTTTTATTGTTCAAAAAAGTATATAACTTTTTGTACAATTCTTTCCTGAAGGATGATGGTGAAAATGCTATTGTCCCTTTAAAAGATATTTTCGATTATTCATTATAATGTGAGTGTCAAAACAAAAATAAAGGAGAAATTCATGTACGGTGAAAAATACGGTGTACCTAGAGATATCTATGCCAAAATCAAGATTATAGGTCTTCTTATCCTAGATATTGCTTTTGTAGGAATTACTGGAGTAATCGCTTTGAGCGTTGGTTTAAAAATCTTTCCTAAAAGCCAGTGGATACAGATGTTCGCATTCATTTTGTTGACACCAGTTATGAGTTTATATCTTGTATTGCCAGCCAACGGTGGCAAAAAGAATTGGCACAGCATATTTCTTTTCTTCAGACGAAGAAGAAAACGTTATATCAGCTTGAATTATATCAGAAGGAGAAAACCATAATGGCGATTAAACAAACTAACCCCCAAAAAAATGAGAAACGTCCGCTGGGACGTATTCAAGAAACGAAGAAACAAACGCAGGAATATTTTGATTTGCATTCTTGCGTTGAGTTGTTGGATGTAAAATCAATCATTCCAAACAGTCAGGCTTATATCCAGTTAGTTGATTATGGCTACTTGCAGCTGATGGAGATACCAGGTAAAGATCTAGGTTCGATGTCTTATAACGAAGTTATGAGAACCATTGAAAATTTTGAAACCTGGTTGACTCGATTTGGACCGAATATCCAAGTGGAGACGACAACTTTACCAACAAATACTGATACGCAAATTTCTGACTTGCGCCATCATTTGGATTTAGTGCGACAAGATATGTCTAAGCTATCAGTAAATGATAGACGTTTTTTACAACTCAAGGATCGTGAGATTTGGCTTCAAATCCAAATTAAAGTTGAAGAAAATATCCGACAAGAAGTCTATAATACAGAGTTTATATTGTGGTTATTTGCGCCTACAACAACCGAATTGGACGAATTGGTTCGGAAGGCTAAAACCTATGGCAATAATGATTTTGTTCCGCAAGATATAAGCTACAGGAAGAAAATTCAGATTATAAAGCAATACAACAATATGAATGAGAAAGTGTAGGAGAGAGAGCATGCCTGATTTATCAAAACGTAGACAAAGACAACTAAAAAATGAAGGATATGACCTTGCCTTTCTTAGCCAGATTCAACCGCAAGGAAATATTGATTTTCAAAAGGATGACCGCTCTTGGATAAGTGGAGATGGATACCATACGGTCTTACACTATTATGAGTATCCAACTGAAGGAATGGATCGTTTTTGGCTTTCCGAATTGTTGTTGATTCCTGGGACACGTTCTTTTCTGTCACTGTACAAAGAGGATAACAGACAGCTTCAAAAAGAGATTGAGGACTCTATTGAAGAGAAGTCAACACGGATTACAAACAATAGCAAACTAACCAATAATCGGAAAGAACTAGATGAAATTGAGAATCTTAATAAACTGAGCCGTGAAATTGATAAGCGAAATATAGCCATGTATGGGATGTATATTCGTGTCTTTGTATTTGCCTCAACCAAAGAAGAATTATTTAAGAAGGTTGAAGAGGTTAAAGACAAAACGTCGAAATTCAAATCCACTATTCTATCTGGAGAATTAGATTTTGAATATCATGCTCCTTTTATTCCAGCTGAATATCAGATTGATTTGCCCAATCATCGAAGAGGAATACCGACTCCAGCTCACTCAATAGCTGGGGGATATTTCTTTAATCATACGAAGCTAGAAGATGAGAAGGGCTTCTACCTTGGATGGACTCCAACAAACGGAGCGGTAAATTTTAATTTTCTAGAACGTGATGAGAAAAGAACACGATCCTTTATGATCCTATCTGGAAATCCAAAGATGGGACAACGATCTTTTCTTATGAAACATACAGACGGTCTCTATGCGAAGGGGCATTATATCCGTAACTTTGATGCTACTGGCCAATTTCTTGATCAGACACGAAAACAACATGGATTGATTCTTGATTTATCAGGTGAAGCTAACCGTATCAATATCTTCCAGGTATTTCCAACAGTAACCAATGAAGCAGGAACTGAAATTGATAAGAAGAAATCTTACAACCTTCACATCGAGAAACTGAAGAGTATCTATAAACTCCTGAATAACGAAGTGACAGGAGACGATTTAATCACATTTGGAACTCTCTTGAATGAGTTCTATATTGAAGAAGATTTGTGGGCTCGAAATCCTTCGTTGAATCCAGAAAAACTGAAAGCGACGGATATTGTGAAGGAACAGTATCCTATTCTGTCTGATTTTATTTTGTTTGTTGATGCCTACAAACGTCGACTAGAACAAAGTTCTAGCACGGATATGGCTGAAATCAAAGCTGTTAAGCGTATTTATAATACGTTTAACGAACTATTGACAACAAATGCAGAAATTTTCGAGGGAACAACAGAATTCCAAGATATCTCTTCAGAGCAAGTTGTGACATTTGATTTCTCAGGATTGAAGAATGCTCCTCATTTGTTAAATGTTCAAATATTCTCGGTTCTTTCACTTGTCTCAGCAGATATTGTTAATAATGGTAAACGTTGTAAGCAACTACTGAAAAGGAACCCTAGCTTAACAGAGATGGATATGCAACACTATATTGTTAATATTAGTGGGGCACAGACACTCATTAATCCAAAGCATGAAAGTAGTGTTAATCTCCTGGCTGATATGATTGATACAATGGGGGAAAACTTTGCTGGTGTTGTATTGTCCGTTAATTCTCTACGAGGGATTCTGTTTGAGACAGGGATTGGCACTCATAAGGATCCATACGTAACGGCAGTCCAGAGGATTTTTGGTCTGATGCAATATAGAGTTTTTGCTCAGACGGATGAAACCAGTGTTCCTCTACTAGCTAACGCCTTGTCTGGATCAATGAATCAGTCTGAACTAGAGACTTTGCCTCGTCTGACGAAAGGACAGTTATTCATGAATATTGCAGGAGTAGGAAACCTGGTCTTTAACCAACAGCTGTTAGCTCCTGAAGTTGAGCGCTATGGTGGTATTGAATAGGAAAGGAAGGAAAACCAGGATGGCCAAAAATAAACTAGGAATGATTGCAAGGACTAAGCAGAGATTTGATCAATATGTGTTGATTCGTAAATATCGCATGCAACAAGAAAGAGATTATTTCGCTTCAGAAGGAGAATCAGATCCAAAACGCCTGGAAGCACAAAAGGAACGAGATAAGGAGTTTTTGAAGGGACTCAAGAAGATTGGAATAGGATTTATTGTATTTTTAGTTTTTTATGGAATTTTGCGAACAATATTAGGATTGTGGTAAATAAGCGAGGTATCCATGAAAAAAATATTTAAACTGAAGATCCTCATTCCTTTTGTGGCTCTCCTATTAATTATCAATGTTGGGATAACCATGTTAGTTGGGATAATGGGAGCTGTAACTAATAATGGAAGAAATGATTGTGGTGCCGTCGAAACAACATCTTCAACCAGCGACTCAACAGTTTCTTCAGCTGATGGTTCCATCGATGACTTTGTAAAAAGCATAAGGAAGCCTATATCCTGTCTTGGAAGGCAGGAGGTTTCCTACCTTCAGCCTCTATCACTCAAACAATGATAGAGAATGGCTTCAATTTTACGAATCCTAATGGCACTTCCTTCTGGAAGGCTCATAACATGGGAGGTGTTAAAACCTCAAGAAAAAGCGATTTTCCAGTCACTATTGCGACGTATGGTGAAGACAGTATTGATCTCACAGGAACAAAGCCTGGAGCAAACGTTGGAGACGGTACAGGGGGATCTTATACTTGGTTCTCTAGCTATGATGCAGGAATTGTAGGGAAAGCTGAGTTTATGGCTCACCAGACACTTTATAAAGGGGCTATAAACAATATAAATGGTATTGCAACCTTATCTGCTATAGCAAATGGTGGATGGGCTACAGATGGCACTTATAAGAGCAAACTAACTGATATGTATCAAAAGCTAGGTACGAAGTATCAGTGGCTTGATAAGGAAGCTATTGCTGCTCATGGTGAGAAACCGTATGCAGTATCGAATACACAAGATACCAGTTCTTCAGATAATGCTATTTCTTCTTCAGATGGAAAAAGTGATTGTGGTGAATCAGGTAGCAGTACCGATGGAACGGGAACTGTGCCTTCAGATGCGACTGCGTGGGGGTACAAACCAGAAGACTTACCAGATAGCTTGAAACCATTCATTATTGATCCTAAGAGTTTAGGCATGGATTATGCTAAGTCTACAGGATGGTATAATCCTGGAAGGGACGATTATGCTGGACAATGTGTGAATCTTACAATTAGCATGGGAAATCACTTATGGGGCCATTCTGGCTCAGTACAGGGAGATGGGAAAGATCAAGCGGCGGCATGGGCTGCAATATTTGGAAATTCAGTTAAGACTACACCCAAAAGAGGCGCTATTTTTTCTTCACAGGTAGGAGGCGGAGGATATGGTCATACTGGTATTGTATGTCATGTTTTTGAGAATGGCTCCATCTTATTTGCAGAACAAAATACACCTCTGAGTGGTTGGGATCAGTTCAAAACTCCATATACATGGAATTATCGTATTTGGACTAAATCACAACAACAAGAACAGGTAATCTCTTTTGCTTATCCAGATGACAGAGAAGCTAAATTAAATTCAAATTAAAAGGAGTATATAAAATGATTGATTGGATAAAGGAGAATATGGTTGTATCGATTGTAGTAGGTATTCTATTGGTTTTGGCAGGAATAGGGATTGTATCGAGTTTCAGGCCATCTCAACAAACCAAAATAGAGGAAACGGCTCAGGTTAGTTCTTCAGGAACCACTCAAAACGAGCAGTCTTCCAAAGAGGAAACAGCAGACGAGAAGAACTATCGGACAGCTAAGCTAAAACTAGAACGCCCCTATGCAGAGGCAAGCTCAGAAGACAAAAAAGAAGTGTTAAAAGCCTTTGAAGAAGCAGTAGCAGATATAAAAAAGACGAATTTTCTGCCAAATGTCAAGGGAACAATCGAGAATCATTTATCTATGACACAGAATGCGATGGTTCAAACCTTTGCGATGGCTCTTCTGACGAATCAGTATGATTTTCAACCTAAACAATTGGAAGTGATGCCAACTGAATCAGATGACGTGATTCAATTTTTAGTTGTTCTAACTAAAAACGGAGAAGAGAACAGCTATTTCGTTGGAAATTTCAATACTACGGTTCAACAAATCCAGCTAAAAACCTATGTTGGTGGAAATATAGGTGGTACATACGGATGACAAGTTGCACAAAAAGTTATATAACTTTTTGTGCTTTTATATTGACAAATAAAGTTGTTTTAGATATAATTAAGTATACAAAAAGTTATATAACAAAATATACAATTATTCAAGGAGGGAATCATGAAGATTCAGACTACAAACTTAGGAAAAGGTGGCGGTGGTAAGACTACAGATACCTTTAATGAAGGGGATTGGTTGGCACGTGTTAAGGGGCTTAGAACACTACTCATTGATGGAGCTTGGGAATGCAATTTGACAAGAACATTTGATGTAAAATACGAGAAAACCGTCTATGATATATTTACGACTGGAGAGTACGAAATTGTTCCAATATCAGAAAATCTCAGTTTGATTTGTGGTGATGAGCGTTTGACAGATGAGCAGTTAGATCTGGCTAGTCGAAACAACAAATATCTCCAGTTGTTTATGTGGTTTAGCGAACATTACGAGGAGTTAGAAGCACAATTTGATGTCATTCTAATTGATACGCATAATGACGAGAGCCTAGTTACGGCTAATTTTATAGCCGTATCAGATATTGTCTTAGCTGTTTCTGATGCCTCTCTTAATGGTTTTCGTGCCTGGTTATCTTTGAAAAATTTTGTAGACTTCATCAAGAGCGAAGCTATTGAAGTCATTACTAAGAAAAGCTATGTTAAAGCAGAACCTTATCTTATTGGGAATAAGATTGAGTACTTTGGAAACAATGTAACAGACACCTGTAAACAATTTTTAGAAGTTGTTGAAGAAGATTCGGCTTACCTAGGTTCTATCCAGAAGAAAGAGCTCATGGCCAAGAGTCTTGTGATCAGTCAGAGTGTCTTTGAGCAGCATGAAGAGATGACAGCTAACCAAAAAGAGACACATCAAAAGTTTTATGATAATATAAACTACGTATATGAAAATATTTTGAGTGTGTTAGAAGGAGAGGTAGCATGACAGAGAACCGATTCGCACAAGTAAAACAAACATTCCAAAGTACACCAAAGAGAGAAAAGACTCCTTCGTCGAGGAAACAAAATCAGGAGGCTAGAAAGTCTCCTGAAAGCTATAACAAAAAGCAAAGATATCCATTTTCTTTACACCATAATGTTCGATATGATATGTTAGATGCTTTAGTAGAGTATCACGGTGAAAAAAATCAGCTTCATCTTATATTGAGAATCTGATTATAAGAGAATGGGAAAAGATGGAGCGAAAGAAAAAAATAGCGTTCCATAAGAAAGGAAATGTAGCATGGTTTTTTTACAGGGATGCCGTATTCTAGTTGGAAAAAGACAATCACAATATAACGAAGAACAGGAGCGGATTTTTTGGGAAAAAGAGTCAATGAAGAGAAAGCGAGAAAATGATTTCATCCAAGAGCGTATAAAGTGTGATTTAGAGTTTGCAAAGAAACACTATCAGACAACTGGAAATACTACTTATAGTATTCCTGTTAATGATTTGCCAAAGGATTTCAATAATCTTGAAGTTAATCTTGAAGTTAATCTTTATAACCTCATTCATTATGTTTATTCTGATGATAAATTTAGATTTTTTTATAAGACATCTAAAATCAGCTTCATCTCAAATTTAACGGATGTTCTTAATATCTCTGAAGACATTGCATTACAGATCCATTCTTTATTGTCGGACGAAGAGTATATTTTTAAATCACTTCACGAAAGTTGGTTTAGATTATATGAATTATATGAGTATAACAAACTATTCAAATCCAAATATGGACCTTACGCCCCATTTTTATAAGATGGCTAACAATTCCCTTTTGGGAGAAATTGAAAAGTTGAAATCAAAGAGTAATTTTATAAAAAGCTGGAGGAATAATCGTTTTTGGAAAAAGAAAGGATTATCTCGAAAAAGTATTTCAAAATTGTACTCGCTTGTAGGTTTTTTCTACTTAGAACATGATTGGGATAGAGTGTCTTATCAAAAATTATTTGGTATCCAGACACGAGGAGATAATAAATTTTAAAATATTACTGATGAAGTAGGAGGAATCTATGATGATTTTCATTGATATTAAAAGACTTGTTCAACTGTTCTTTATTTTTATCGGAGCTATAGCAATCTATGTGTTCTATAAAACATTTGGACTTAGTACGGTGTTTATAATTGTTTTAGGGTTGGCCGTTTTGAAATTCGCTCCAGCTTTCCTTCCAGTTGTATTATTACTGTATTTGGGACTTCACTTTACAGGTGGTTTTTCCTTTATTGCAGATGGAATTGTGACGGTTTTATGGAGTATTATTTTGATTCCTATGGGGATAGCTACTATTGAAATGAGCAAATCCTATTTGAGTAAGAAAGAGAAACCCTGGTATGACAAGTAAGAGTTTATCTGAAAAGATAGGCTCTTTTTTTGTCAGAACAAAGGATTATTTGAACATTCAGGTCAAAATTTATTAAAATAAGCGTAATTTTAATAAGGGAGGATTCTGAATGGCTTTCTTTGATGAGAGAGAACTAAAAAATAAATTGCTGTTTCAAAATGCAAAAGAATTTTATAATTTTGTTTCTAGGTATGATGAGGAGATGATTCCAGTTATGAAAGCAAAGGGCTATACCTGTATTCATTCAATGGAGCGAACCGTCGCTTTTACATTTGGAGAGTTTACTTTCAGAAGAAGGCGTTGGAAAAAGGGAGATCATTGGGTCATTCCAGTAGATGAAAAGTTAGGGCTTCAAAAGAACGTCCGCTTCTCCTGGGAATTTATGTATCAGGTGGCCAAATTATCTACTTTAATGCCATATGATAAAGTAACTCAGGTGATCCAATTGACTTATCACATCTCTATCACAAAGCCAATTGTAGTAAAAGCTGTAAAAATCTGTGAGAAGTTATTGGAGGAAAGAGAAGGCTATCGATATTATGAGGAGAATAAAGAAGTTAGCAAAAGAAAAGCCCAGGTTATTTATATTGAGGGTGATGGTGTGATGGTCAAAGCACGTGACACACAGAAGGATAATAAACATTATGATTTATCCCATTTTGTAGTCCATACGGGAAGCCAGAAAGTTGGCAGCAATCGATTTGAACTCCAGGACAAAAAAGAATTTATTGGCCTTGACAATCGCTTAGTGAGGGAGCAGGTAATCGATTATCTATTCAATAATTACGAAGTTACGGATCAGACTTTATTGATTACGAACTCTGATGGAGGTCATGGATATACACCCTATGTTTTCAAAGAAATTGCGAAGGTTTTGCGAATTAAACGGCACGAACATTTTTGGGATGAGTACCATGTAAATAAGGAGTTGAAGAATTATTTAAAATTTTACTCTGAAGATCTATTAGAGAGAGCTTTCCAGGCGATTAAGCAACATGATAAGCAGTTAATGAGAACTGTCCTAGATACGACCGAAAGTTATATCGAGACAGAAGAAGAACAAGAGCTATTTGAGAAGTTCAAGAGTAAAATATTGAGAAATTTTCAATATACTAAACCAGCTGAACAAAGAGGATTCAGCCATGCAGGAATAGGGATAATGGAGAGTCAGCATCGTAAGGTCACTTATAGAATGAAAAAAAGAGGAATGTACTGGACACTTGCTGGGGCTGAAACGATGAGTAGGATAATTGTTTTGAATTATGAAGATTCTTTGAGGGAGCTATTCTTTGGCAACTGGAGAGAAGATTATGAAAAATTTATTTCTTTAGAGGAAGTTTCTGCTTATACCATTAAAAAAAGAATGAGTAAAACGGATAAAGAAAATACATCTAGATATCAATGTTACCCTGATAGTAAAAGATTATCTTACTTCCGAAAACAATAGAGGTACATAACAAAGTATATAAAAAGTTATATAACAATAACCTTTGTAAAAAAAGGTCTTTTTGTGCTACAATCAAGCATAAAATGCTTGCACGGTATGTAAAAATGTGTTATAATTTACTTAATTAATCGAATAAAAAAAGACGAAAAGTGCGCTAACACTTCTCGCCTTACCGAGTAAGAAACCGACCTTCTTACTCAGTCTTTAATTAATGATACCTGATAAGTGTATCAATGTCAAGACTGAGCAAGAAATTTGTTCAGTCTTTTTTTGAAACTCGGTGATGTTCTCCTAAAAAATGTATGAATTTAGGCGTTCTAAAAAATTCTACCGCATACTTGTACCAGTTTTTACTTGACAAGTCCCGCTTTAAATAATAGAATAGTAAAAAACCTTTAAAGCAGTCCAGAGAGGCAGCTAAGGTTAGGCGGTGAAAGGGTGGATTCTACCCATTTTTCGTGGAACCTTGCTGTTGGCAGGTTCCTTTTTTGTAGTCTTTTTGACGGAAGCTGGGCTGATAAGAAAGATAAGAGGAGAAACGCATGCGTGAAAGTCGCCCAGTCATTGCTCTGGATTTTCCAAGTTTTGAAGAAGCCAAGGAGTTCTTAGCCCTATTTCCAGCAGAGGAAAAGCTCTATGTCAAAGTAGGAATGGAAATCTACTATGCTGTAGGGCCTGAAGTTGTCCGCTATTTGAAGTCATTAGGACATAGTGTCTTTTTGGATCTCAAACTGCATGATATTCCCAATACAGTCAAATCAACCATGAAAATCTTATCCAACCTAGAGTTGATATGACCAATGTGCAGGCAGCAGGTGGAGTTGAGATGATGCAGGCAGCGCGTGAAGGATTGGGAGATAAGGGGATTCTCATAGCGGTGACCCAATTAACCTCAACCTCGGAAGAACAAATGCAGGAGTGTCAAAATATCCAAACCAGCCTCCAAGAGTCGGTTATCCACTATGCCCAGAAAACAGCTGAAGCTGGTCTAGATGGAGTCGTTTGCTCGGCTCAAGAAGCCAAGCTTATCAAACAAGCAACTCATGAAGACTTTATCTGTCTGACACCAGGGATTCGCCCAAGAGGGACAGAAGCAGGAGATCAGAAACGGGTAGTAACCCCAGGACAAGCTTACCAGATTGGCAGTGACTACATCGTAGTTGGGCGTCCGATTACGCAAGCAGCTGATCCAGTCGCAGCCTACCATGCCATCAAAGAAGAATGGACACAAGATTGGGTTTAAAAAGAAGATTCATTTAATACTATAAAAAGGAGCACACCATGACACTTGCTAAAGACATCGCTAGCCATCTATTGAAAATTCAGGCCGTTTACCTCAAACCAGAAGAGCCCTTCACATGGGCATCAGGCATTAAGTCACCGATTTATACGGACAACCGTGTAACGCTTGCATACCCAGAGACACGCAACTTGATCGAAAATGGTTTTGTGGAAGCTATCAAAGAAGCCTTTCCTGAAGTAGAAGTGATTGCAGGAACTGCGACAGCAGGGATTCCACACGGAGCCATCATCGCTGATAAGATGAATCTGCCATTTGCTTATATTCGTAGCAAACCAAAAGACCACGGAGCAGGCAACCAAATCGAAGGCCGTGTAGCTCAAGGACAAAAGATGGTTGTTGTTGAAGACCTTATTTCAACTGGTGGTTCTGTGCTTGAAGCTGTTGCAGCTGCCAAACGCGAAGGAGCGGATGTACTAGGTGTCGTAGCAATTTTTAGCTATCAATTACCAAAAGCAGATAAAAACTTTGCAGATGCGGATGTTAAACTGGTGACTTTGTCTAACTATAGCGAACTCATCCACCTAGCCCAAGAAGAAGGCTACATCACACCTGAAGGACTTGACCTCCTAAAACGATTTAAAGAAGACCAAGAGAATTGGCAAGGATAATAACTAAGGCTTGCAAGAAATAGCAAGCCTCTTTTTCATTTTTATGATAGAATTATATTGATAGCGTTTTTAAGAAGAAATAATTGTAATTGAAGAAGGTGAAGTAAAGAAAGACTACCAGGCAGTTCTCAAACAAATTCAAGAATTAAAATAGGGATTACTTGGATACTATAGACAAGTATACAGAAACCATTATAAGAAAGGTTACATATGACTACAGAACAACACAAAGGGGAACATACCGGCCTCGATCTTTTAAAAGTAGGCTCCAAAGATATTTTCACAGATAATATTTCCAAAATTGGACAACTCTTTCCAGAAGTCTTGACAGAAAAAAGAGATGAACACGGAAGACTTCGTCCTGCCATTGATTTTGAGAAACTGAAACAGTTTTTTTATCAGAGGAAATTGTGGATGGTCGAGAATCCTATGAGTTTACCTGGGTTGGAAAGCGTGAAGCCATTGCAGAAGCTGGACGACCTACTACCAAAACCTTACGACCAGACCTTGATGAGAGTATTGACTTTGACAAGAGTGAAAATATCTTCATCACTGGGGACAATCTAGAAGTTTTGAAAATCTTACAAGAATCCTATCTCGGAAAAATCGATATGATCTATATCGATCCACCATATAATACAGGGAGAGACTTTGTATACTCTGATAAGTTCCATAAAACGGACCAAGAGTTGAAAGAAGAGATGGACCTCTTGGACGAAGAAGGACGTCAAGTTGTTGGGTTGCAACCGAATGAAAAAAGTTCAGCTCGTTACCACTCAGACTGGCTCAATATGATGTATCCACGTCTGCGCTTGGCGCGTAATCTACTTAAGGATTCTGGTGTTATCTTTATTTCCATTGATGATAATGAACAATCTAATCTTAAGTCAATCTGTGATGAGATATTTGGAGAAGATAATTTTATTCAAGATTTTATTTGGCATAAAAAGACTCAACCATCTTTTTTTATCCAAAGAAGTTGCAAAATATTCATGAATATTTGTTGGCATATAGAAAAAGACAAAAATGTAAAATTGAAAGGAGGTTTTACTGACCCAGACAAACTTATTGAAATGTTGAATATTTCTAATAATAAGAGCATGCGTATTTTTTTAATTGTAATTCAACAATAATTAATAATGGAAATTATAATGGAGTTATTGAGAAAGGAATATATGGAAATGGAGATTTGAAGGTCGAATTACTTGAGGATATACAGGTCAACAATGGTGTTCCTGTTTCTGATATCAGGATGTTTGGACGTTTCAAATGGGGGGCAAGAAAAATCGATGAACTGATTCAAAACGGTGGAAACATTGAAAATAAGATCAGTTTCAACTTTACGTCCAACAGCTCGTCGAAATACTGGTGAAGTTAATGTAAAAACCTCCGGTATCTATTCTTTCTAAAAGTATGAATGCAATTCCTACAAATACTGATGCTACCAATGAAATGAAAAAATATGTTTGATGGAATTTCAATATTTAGTAATCCAAAGCCGACAGGACTTTTTAAAAATTTTTTTAATTGATGCTAAAAACTTATGAAAAAGATAATTCTCTTATTTTTAGACTTCTTTTGGTGGTTCTGGTACGACAGCTGATGCGGTCATGCAACTGAATGCGGAAGATGGTGGGAATCGTAAGTTTATCTTGTGTACTTTAGATGAGGAAGTAGCTGACAAGTCTGCTGCTAAAGAAGCTGGTTACGAAACTATCGATCAGATTTCACGTGAACGGATTCGTCGAGCCGTTGCCAAGATTCAGGAAGAACATCCAGAGTTGGTTGGCAATCAAGACTTTGGTTTTAAAGCTTACAAACTAGACTCTTCTAATTTCAAGGATGTTTCAGCTCGACCAGATCAATTCATCCAAGGGGAACTTTTTGATAGTGTATCTAATATTAAAGAAGGCCGTACTGGTCTCGATATCCTCTTCCAAGTTATGCTGACATGGGGGATGGAATTGTCCTTAGCGATTGATATGAAAAAAGTAGCAGGAGTTGAAGTCTTTGATGTAGATCAAGGATCACTCATGGCATGCTTTGAAGATGGAATTTCGGAAGAAGTCATCCGATACATTGCTCAAGAACAACCACTCCGAGCAGTTTTCCGTGATAGCTCATTTGCTAATTCAGCAGATAAAATTAACGTAAGTGAGATCTTTAAAGAATTATCACCTAATACGAAAGTGAAGGTAGTGTAGGGTGGATAAACAGGAAATCAGGCAACTCAGTAAAGATACTTTAGTTGAAACGTTTTTAGATGTTATGATTGATGCGGGGAAAGACTGGATTAAGGAGCAAGGACTTTCTACAATTACAGAAACTACATTTTCTCTAGGACTTTCTTCTATTCCAGTTTTAGGTAATGCTATTTCAACTTTTTAAATTAACTAGATCAATAAAAAAACCTTGAAATATTGGTAGCTGAGCTTCAAGATGATTTTTGATGCTCTTAAACGGAATCTCAATGTTATGAGTGTCGAAGTTAAGAGAGATATAGATTCAGTATTTACATATATGCTTGAAAAAGACTGTTGAGGAAAAAAACAAGAGGAAAAAGATAAAGTTTTTGCAAGTAGTTTTGTGAGGCTGTCAGAATTTCAGAGCATAGATGTTGATATTAGTTATATTTATTACGATACTCTTTCTACGCTTACTGTGTTAGATTTGAAAGTGCTATTTGAAATGCAACGTGGATTTTCTTATTATTATTTAAACCCAGAAGAGACACCGAGTATAGATATTTTCTCCTGAACAATTGAGAGCTGTTAAGTCTAATTTAGAAAGAATGGGATTAATTGAGAATCAATTTATATTGGACGTTGGGAAAGATATCGAAAAAATAAATGTAGCTATTTCCGAATACCGAGATGCAATTATTGAGGTTCAAGAACGATTAGAAAAGCCTAAAACTAGAATTCATCCAATAAAATCTCGAACAAAATCGAAAGTACCAAAACTCAAAGCTAGAAATAAGTTAGTATTATCTAATTTTGGAAAATCAATGATAGATTTCTTTGGGAAGGTTTCAGAAAGGTAAATGTACAATATGAAACTACAATTTAAAAAACAACAATTCCAGTTAGATGCGGTTAGTGCTATTGCTGATTTATTTCAAGGCCAGACCAAACAAACTGGAATCAGGTATATGGCTGATCCAGGTCGTCAAAAGTCAGATGAGGTGGATTTGATTCTAGATGCCTATCGAAACGCTCCTATCCGATTGGAACAGGAAGCTATTCGAAGGAATGTTCATGCCGTACAAACTCGTTTTGAATTACGACCTTCTGAAAGCCTTTCGGTCGATATGATTGCAGGTCGTCCAGCCTACAATTTTTCTGTAGAGATGGAGACAGGGACGGGGAAAACCTATACCTATATCCGTACCATTATGGAGTTAAATAAACGCTATGGCTGGCTCAAGTTTGTCATTGTTGTTCCAAGTGTTGCTATACGTGAAGGGGTCCTCAAGTCTTTACAGATTATGACCAGTCACTTTCAGATGGAGTATGGGAAGCAACCACGCTATTTTGTCTATGATTCCTCCCGTCTAGGAGATTTGGATAGTTTTGCTAATTCATCGGATCTTCAAATCATGGTTATCAACTCTCAAGCCTTTAATGCCAAAGGAAAAGATGCACGCAGGATTCATTCAGAACAGGAAAGTTTCCGTTGGCGTCGCCCAATTGATGTATTAGCAGCCATGAACCCAATCATGATTATTGATGAGCCCCAGTCCGTTGAAGGCAAGCAGACTAAAGAACGACTAAAAGACTTTAAGCCACTCTTTACCCTTCGATATTCGGCTACTCATAAAGAAAAGCATGATATGGTTTATCGACTGGACGCTATGGATGCCTACAACCAAAAATTAGTTAAGAAAATTGCGGTGAAGGCTATCGAACAAGCTGGAACAACTGGGACGCAAGGTTATCTTTATTTGCAAGAAATCCTTCCTCAGAAATCTGGTTCTCCAAAGGCTAAGATAGAGTTCGAGGTAAGAACTCAGTCGGGAGTAAAACGTAAAACAAGAATCGTTGAAGAACCGTTTGACCTTTATGCTGAATCCGGCAATTTATCTTCCTATCAAGGTATGACATTGAGTCAATTTAACGCAAGAGACAATAAAGTCCAAGTCGGCGCGACGCAGGAATTATATGTTGGAGAGGTCATGGGTGAAGTGGATGAGTCTAGCATGCGAAGAATTCAAATTCGTGAGACCATTAAGAGTCACCTAGAGAAGGAAAGTAGACTTTATAATCGTGAAATCAAAGTACTTTCTCTATTTTTTATTGATGAGGTTGCAAAATATAAGCAATATGATGCTCAAAATGATCCTCACAATGGGGAGTATGCTCAAATCTTTGAAGAAGAGTATGAAAGTCAAGTTAGACAGTTCATACAGACTCAAGAACCCTCTTCTTATTATCGTTATTTGGAAAATCATCTTGATGGCAATGCAGTTCATGCGGGTTACTTTTCAGTCGATAAAGTGAAAAAGTCAGATAAGACGGTATTTGTGGATTACAAATCTGCTAGTGAAAAGAAAAGCAATTTATCAAACGATAAAGATGCCTATGATTTGATCATGAAAAATAAGGAGCGTTTGTTGAGTTTCGAGGAACCAGTACGCTTTCTATTCTCGCATTCAGCCTTAAAAGAAGGTTGGGATAATCCCAATGTATTTCAAATCTGTACTCTCAAGCAGTCTTCAGCAGAGACTCGAAAACGACAAGAAATTGGCCGTGGGATGCGTTTGGCAGTGGATCAAGATGGTGTGCGTCAAGATTTGGATCTTTTACAGAGTGAAGTCCATGAGATAAATAAATTGACTGTCATTGCCAATGAAAGTTATGACCAATTTGCGCGTGGATTACAAGCAGAGTTGAAAGAGTTGTTAGCTGACCGTCCTGTAAAAGTTGATGTTGCCTTATTTGAAAATAAAGTAATGCAAAACGAAGCAGGGGAAAGGATCAGAATCACTAGAGAACTGGCAGAGTCCATTCAGTTTGATTTGATCAGTCAGGGTTATATTGATAAGAAAGGTCAACTGACTGAAAAATATTTTACTGCCAAGGAAAATAATCTGTTGAACTTATCAGATACACTTCCGGGATATGAGAAACAAGTTATTGAAGTCCTAGAGAGTATTTACCAACCTGGAAAAATATGAGATTGAAAATGCAAACAATACAACAGTACAGTTCTCTAATGAAGTGAATAAAGAAAATATTGCTCGAAAAGAATTCTTGTCACTTTGGAATCAGATTAATCGTAAAACAGCTTATCAAGTTACTTTTGATGATACTGAGCTAATAGAGCAGTCTGTTGCTTATATTAATGAGAAGCTAGTGGTCAGTCAACCAGTGTACAATATTACCCAAGCCAGTGCAGATCGAATGACAAAAAGAAGGTTTGAAACTAGATGTTGGAGAAAAATGCTCGTTCTCAGGAGTATGTCGAAAATAGTCAAATTACAACTCAGTATGATTTGTTAGGAGAAGTAGCAGATCATACAGGTCTAATTCGTAAGGTAGTAGCAGAAATTCTGAGTAAGATTCAAGTTGATAAGTTTGAAAAGTTCAAACAAAACCCAGAAGAATTTATTTTTAAAAAGTATCGAAGTTGATTAATGAGCAAAAAGCAGCTCAAATAATCAAGCATATTCAATACAACATTTTAGAAGATGAATACGATTTGGATTTATTCTACGATAATGCAGAAACAGCGAAACTTTCGGATGAACATTTGCTGAAATCTACGAAGGGAATCTATAACTTTGTAAAGGTGGATTCAGATATCGAGCGTAAGTTTAAAGAATCCTTAGAGCAGTATGAGGATGTTCGAGTATATGTAAAACTACCTGGGAAGTTTAAAATTTCTACACCTCTTGGAGATTACAATCCTGATTGGGCAATAGCCTTTCGTGAAGGAAGTGTGAAACATATTTACTTTTGTTGCAGAGACTAAAGGTTCTATGTCTAGTCTTCAATTAAAAACAATCTGAAAAAGGTAAAATCGATTGTGCAAAAAGCGCACTTTTAGAGCACTTGCTGAAGCTGGTTTGATTAGTGATCAATATATTTATGGAGTTGTTTCTAGCTATGAGGAGTTGCTGGGCTTAGTAAAATAGTATTATGATTTCTTAATGGAAATTTACTATGTGAGAACATTTTGTTCTATAATTCTTATAGTAGTTTTATTGAATGGATTATAAAACATAGAAAAATCAGGTAGTCACTAGGATTACCTGATTTCTTTTTATTCTCGGAAAGTATTAGTCAACTTTTCCGCCTTCAACAACAAGGTCATCTGCTTTAGCAGCGTTACCGTAAGTTGGATGAAGTGTTTTTTCATAGGCTTTGTGGAAGAAGTTTTCTTTACCTAATTTTTCGATTTCTTGGTTGATGTAGTCAAGTAATTCTTGGTTACCTTTTTGGACTGCTGGTGCAATAGTGTCTGGATTACCAAGAGAAGAAATACCAACTTCAAATCCTTTATTTTCAAGAGCCCAAGCTAGGACTTCAGTATTGTCAGTAGAGAAGGCATCTCCACGTCCATCAAGAAGTGCTTGGTAGGCATCGCTATATTGATCGTATTTTTGGAGTTTTACTTCTGGGTGATTTTTCTCAAAGTAAGTTTCAGCAGTAGTTCCTTTTGTAACGATTAAGGTTTTGCCTTCAAGTTCTTTAACGTCCTTGATGACTTTATCTTTTGGTGACACAACACCGAGAGAAACTTTCATGTAAGGAAGGGCAAAGTCAACTTGTTTCTTACGTTCGTCAGTAACTGTGAAGTTGGCAAGGGTGATATCAACCTTGTTTGAAATCAAGTATTCAGCACGGTTGGCAGCATCAACAGAAACGTATTTAACCTTCACACCAAGGTCTTGTGCTAATTGGTTACCAAGTTCGATATCGTAACCTTGGTAAGAACCGTCGTTGTCAACATAACCAAACGGTTTCTTATCTCCAAATACTGCGATTCGAAGTTCCCCACTTTTCTTAATTTCATCAATGGTGCGAGCTTTGGCAGTTGCCTTTGTAGATGAAGCATCAGAGTTTCCGCCTGAACTACAAGCTGTGACAAAGATAAGTGCAAATGCTAGAGCAAAAACAGTTAGGATTGGTTTGAGTAATTTCATAATAATCTCCTTTATTGATTATAGATATGAGCCAAACTGGCTAAAGTCAAAGACGTTTAAAAATTCTTGTGCTCGTTTCGTTTTTGGATTTGTGAAGAAGTCTTGAGCCGTTCCTTCTTCGGCGATTTTTCCTTGGTCGAGGAAGATAATCCGATCGGCAATAGCTTGGGCAAACTGCATTTCGTGGGTTACCAGAATCATGGTGCGCCCTTCTTGGGCCAAGTCATTGATCAGTTCCAGAACCTCACGCACCATTTCTGGATCTAGCGAAGCTGTCACTTCGTCAAAGAGGATAATTTCTGGATGCATGAGAAGGGCACGGACGATTGCAACCCGTTGCTTTTGTCCACCAGATAATTGACGAGCAAAGCTATGTTTTTTATCTAAAAGGCCGACTCGTTCTAGTAGTTTCAAAGCTTCTTCAGTGACTTCTTTTTTGTCTCTCCCTTGAGCCTTGACAGGACCTAAGATGAGATTTTGAAGGACATCTAGGTGAGGGAAGAGTTCATAACTTTGAAAGACCATACCGATTTTTTGGCGAACCAAGTGAAAATCTTTTTTATTTTCAACGATAGACTGACCATCCAGTAGGATATCTCCTCCTTGAATACTTTCTAACCCATTGAGACAGCGAAGTAGCGTGCTTTTTCCACAACCAGAAGGTCCTAGAATAACGACAACTTCTCCTTTTTTGATATCTAGAGAAAGTCCTTGGAGGATAGGATTGTCTCCGAAGGATTTTTTTAGTTCCTTGATTTCTAAAATAGTTTCAGACATTTAATTCCTCCAATGTTTTTCTAAGTGAGTAGATAGTTTGGAAATAGGGAAGCAAACTGCGAAATACAAGACTAGGATGGTTCCGTAAATCCAAAAGGAAGCGGTTGGGATGGTCAAGCGATTACTATCGATGATTTGTTGCCCAACCTTAGTGACTTCAACAACTCCAATCAAAACAACCAAGGAAGTCGTTTTAATCATCCGAGTGACAAGATTGATGGCTTGCGGGAGCAGTCTTCTCAAGACTTGTGGGATGATGATATGGTAGTAGAGTTGCACTTTTGTTAATCCAAGCGCTTGTCCGCTCTCAAACTGATGCTTAGGGAGGGAAGTGATTGCTCCACGGACCAAGTCCCCCATCTCAGCTGTTCCCCAGAGAGTAAAAACGATAATAGCAGAAGTCTCACCTGAGATATTGATATTAAAGTTTCTCGCCAAGCCAAAGTAAACGATAAAAAGTAGTACTAGCTGAGGCATGATACGGATAAATTCTAGATAAAAGCGTGTCAAGAAGCGAACGACTCTAGAATGAGAGGTCATGATAATTCCCATAACCGTTCCAAAAATCATGGATAAGAGGACAGACAGGATAGAAATTCCAATCGTGACTCCCAAACCTTGTAAGATTCTCAGGAGATTATTTCCCTGAAAGAGTACTTGCATTCCCGAATCCTGCATGACGGAGCCTCCTTTCTATCCAGCTAAATACTAGTGAAATAGGTAGAAGCATGATAAGGTAAGCAACCACTAACATAGCTAGTGCGATATCTGTCTCATAGTAGAGTCCAATCAAGTCCTTTGCAACGTACATAAGGTCAGCAAGGGCAACCGCTGAAAAGACAGAAGTTTCCTTGATAAGGAAAATAACATTGGCACTAAAGGATGGTAGAGCCACCGCTATCGCTTGTGGAAGAACCACGTAGCGAAAGACCTGAAATGGTGTGAGGCCAATGGCTAAGCCAATTTCATGTTGGGTTTGACTGACGGCTTCTAGCCCACTTCGGAAGGATTCTGCCATGTAGGAACCACCTAAAAAGATGAGACCAATCGTAGCACAGACTTCTGAAGAAAGAACAATCCCGATTCGGGGAAGACCGAAGTAGAGAAAGAAAAGTTGTATCAAAAGGGGGGTGTTTCGTGACAATTCTATATAGGCTGTTGCCAATTGTGAGAAAACAGGAAGGCGGTAATGCCGGATGATGCTGACTAGGAGCCCCAGCAGAAAAGAACCTAGAATTCCCCAAACTGCAATATGCAAGGTCAGAAAGAATGCCTTTTGATAGAGTGGTAGATATTGTTCAACAATGGACCAATCCAAAAGTAGAACCTCCCATCTAGGAAAATGATACAGTTATTGTAGCATTAAAAGAAAGCTTTGGATAATATGTATTTTTTATTGCCGTTATAAGGATTTTTTATCATAGACATAAAATTTCTGAAATTTCCAAACAAAATATTTGAAAAGTTTTGAAAAAAGAGTTAAGATGTTTTTGTAATATACAAAGTAAGCGCTTACTTATTAAGGAGGACATTTTATGTCATATAAAACAAGCAATGCAGAAGGTCATGTAGATTTCATCAATACCTATGATTTAGAGCCCATGGCGCAACAAGTTATTCCTAAAGCAGCATTTGGCTATATCGCTAGTGGGGCGGAAGATACTTTCACTTTACGTGAGAATATCCGTGCCTTTAACCACAAACTCATTGTTCCGCATACTCTTTGCGATGTTGAAAATCCAAGTACAGAGATTGAATTTGCAGGTGAAAAATTGTCTTCACCAATCATTATGGCGCCTGTTGCGGCTCATAAATTGGCAAATGAACAGGGTGAAGTGGCGACTGCGCGTGGTGTGCATGAGTTTGGTTCTCTTTATACAACCAGCTCTTACTCTACTGTCGACCTTCCAGAAATTACAGAAGCTCTTCAAGGGACACCTCACTGGTTCCAATTTTACTTTAGTAAGGATGACGGTATCAACCGCCATATCATGGACCGTGTGAAGGCTGAAGGGTATAAAGCGATTGTCTTGACGGCAGATGCAACTGTAGGGGGCAATCGTGAGGTTGATAAGCGTAATGGTTTTGTCTTCCCAGTTGGCATGCCGATTGTTGAAGAATACCTGCCAGAAGGTGCTGGAAAATCAATGGACTTTGTATACAAATCAGCTAAACAACGCCTATCTCCACGCGATGTAGAATTTATCGCTGAATACTCAGGACTTCCTGTTTATGTCAAGGGACCACAATGCCGTGAGGATGTTGAACGTTCACTTGCTGCGGGAGCTTCTGGTATCTGGGTAACCAACCACGGTGGCCGCCAAATCGACGGTGGACCAGCTGCCTTTGACTCACTTCAAGAAGTAGCAGAAGCAGTTGACAAACGCGTACCAATCGTCTTTGACTCAGGTATTCGTCGTGGTCAACACGTCTTTAAAGCTTTGGCTTCAGGAGCAGACTTGGTAGCTATTGGTCGCCCTGTTATCTATGGCTTGGCCCTTGGTGGTAGTGTCGGTGTACGCCAAGTCTTTGAACACTTGAATGCAGAATTGAAGACAGTCATGCAGTTGTCTGGAACTCAGACCATTGAAGATGTTAAACACTTTAAACTTCGTCATAACCCATACAACCCAACCTTCCCAGTTGACCCTCGTGACTTAAAAATTGTATTGATAAAGAAATTTCCTCCACTAATGTGGAGGTTTTTGCTTGTGTTTTATACTCTTCGAAAATCTCTTCAAACCGCGTCAACGTCGCCTTGCCGTACTCAAGTACAGACTGCGGCTAGTTTCCTAGCTTTGCTCTTTGATTTTCATTGAGTATTAATCACTTTTGTCATGAAGAATAAAAAAAGAGAAAGATTTTAATTTTATAATTTACAAATGTAGATTTTTGGAGTATACTTATATTTATAATCGACAAATGTAGATTTTGGAGGAATAACAATGCAGATTTCGGATGCAGAATGGCAGGTCATGAAGATTATCTGGATGCAGGGAGAACAGACTAGTACTGATCTTATAAAAGTATTAGAAAAAAGATTCAGCTGGTCCAAGTCGACCATCCAGACACTCTTGGCACGTTTGGTGGAGAAAGAATGTTTGACTCGGGAAAAGCAGGGCAAGTCCTTTATCTATTCAGCCCTTTTAACTCTAGATGATAGTAGGGACTTAATGGTTCAGGATATCAAAGACAAGCTTTGTTCTCGCAGAATAAAGCTCTTGCTAGCTGATTTGATTGAAGAATGTGACTTTACCCTAGCTGACTTGGAAGGCTTGGAAGAAGTGATTTCAAAGAAAAAAGCAAGTGCTGTAACAGAAGTAAGATGTAATTGTATGTAAAGGAGACGCTATGTTAAATCTATTTGTATCTATTGTTGTTTTAGGAATGATTGCTTTTATCCTCTTTTGGTTTTTCAAAAAACCGCAAGAAGATGCTAAGAGAGCCCAACAAAAAGAATGGCTATCAGGAGATTCGAGTGGAGGTCATGGGAGGATATACTCCAGAAACCATTATCCTCAAAAAATCGCAACCTGCTCGCATTATTTTTGATCGAAAAGATCCTTCACCTTGCTTGGACCAAATCGTTTTTCCAGACTTTGGAGTGCATGCAGATCTGCCTATGGGAGACCAATATGTGGTTGAAATCACACCTGAAGAAGCAGGTGAATATGGTTTCTCTTGTGGCATGAACATGATGCACGGTAAGATGATTGTAGAATAGGAGAAGAATATGACTGAAATTGTAAAAGCAAGCCTTGAAAATGGTGTGCAAAAAATTCGTATCACGGCAGACAAAGGCTACCATCCAGCCCACATTCAACTGCAAAAAGGGATTCCTGCTGAGATTACCTTTCATCGTGTGACACCTTCAAACTGTTATAAAGAGATTCTCTTCGAAGAAGAAGGGATTCTAGAACCAATCGCTCAAGATGAGGAAAAAGTCATTCGCTTTACTCCTCAAGACCTGGGTGAGCATGAATTTTCATGCGGCATGAAGATGCAAAAGGGAACCTATACCGTTGTTGAAAAAACTAAAAAGTCTCTCAGTCTTTTACAGCGTTTTTGGATTACTAGTATCTTTACTGTGCCTCTTGTGATTCTCATGATTGGGATGTCTACAGGAGGAATTAGTCACCAAGTCATGCGTTGGGGCACCTTTTTAGCCACAACACCCATTATGCTGGTAGCTGGAGTTCCATATATCAGAAGCGCCTGGGCTAGTTTTAAAAAGCACAATTCCAACATGGATACCTTGGTTGCTCTGGGAACCCTAGTGGCCTATTTCTATAGCTTAGTTGCCCTCTTCACTGGTCTGCCCGTTTACTTTGAAAGTGCTGCATTTATCCTCTTCTTCATTCTTTTGGGAGCAGTTTTTGAGGAAAAAATGCGAAAAAATACTTCGCAGGCAGTCGAAAAATTATTAGACCTACAAGCAAAAACAGCAGAGGTTTTGCGTGATGATGTTTATGTTCAAATACCTCTAGAACAAGTCAAAGTTGGGGATCTCATTCGCGTTCGACCAGGTGAAAAAATTGCCGTTGATGGTATTGTCTTAGAAGGTGAAACGAGTATTGATGAGTCAATGGTGACTGGGGAAAGTATTCCAGTCGATAAATCAGTTGGAGATGCTGTCATTGGTTCAACCATCAATAATAGTGGTACGATCATTTTTAGAGCTGAAAAAGTGGGTTCTGAGACTATGTTGGCTCAGATTGTAGACTTTGTGAAGAAAGCTCAAACAAGTCGTGCTCCTATTCAAGATTTGACAGACAAGATTTCTGGAATTTTCGTACCAGCAGTTGTCATTTTAGGACTCCTTACTTTTTGGATCTGGTTTGTTTTTCTTGGTGAAAGTTTTGTAACGTCGCTTCTCTATGGTGTTGCTGTTTTGATTATTGCCTGCCCTTGTGCTCTAGGACTTGCGACACCGACAGCACTCATGGTTGGAACAGGACGAAGTGCCAAGATGGGGATTCTTCTCAAAAATGGTACAGTTTTACAGGAAATCCAAAAAGTCCAAACGGTTGTTTTTGATAAGACAGGAACCTTGACCGAAGGGAAGCCAGTAGTGACAGATGTTATTGGTGATGAAAGAGAAGTGCTAAGTTTGGCTGCTTCACTGGAAGATGTATCTCAACACCCGCTAGCTCAAGCTATTGTTAATCGTGCATCTGAACTAGGAATTAGCCTTTACCCAGTGGAAAACTTCCAAGCCTTGCATGGAAAAGGTGTGACTGGGATTATTAATAGTAAACAAGTCTTGCTTGGGAATGCCAAACTCTTAGATGATCTTGCTATTCCACATGATTATCAAGAACGATTTGATTTGCTTGAGAAAAGAAGCAAAAACAGTTGTCTTCCTATCCGTAGATGGTCAGTTAAAAGGCTTAATTGCCTTGCAGGATGTCCCTAAGGAAAATGCCAAAGAAGCTATTGCTAAATTGAAAAAACGTGGTCTTAGAACGGTCATGCTTACTGGAGATAATGCTGGAGTAGCGCATGCGATTGCAGAGCAAATTGGGATCGAAGAAGTGATTGCAAATGTCTTGCCAGAGGAAAAGGCACATGAAATTCACAAGCTTCAAAAGAATGGCAAATTGGCCTTTGTTGGAGATGGTATCAATGATGCGCCGGCCCTCAGTGTAGCGGATGTCGGAATTGCCATGGGCTCTGGGACAGATATTGCCATTGAATCAGCAGATCTTGTCCTTACAACCAACAATTTACTAGGATTGGCACGGGCTTTTGATATGAGTAAGAAGACCTTTAATCGTATTCTACTCAATCTTTTCTGGGCTTCTATCTATAACCTCATTGGTATTCCGATTGCAGCAGGAGTGTTTTCTGGTCTTGGTTTGGTACTCAATCCAGAACTTGCAGGATTGGCCATGGCCTTTAGTTCAGTATCTGTTTTAATCAGCTCTCTCATGCTTAATTTTACTAAAGTCGATTAAAAAGGCGGTCTTAACCGCTTTTTTCTATTCTAAAACAGATTTCCAAAACGCTTCCAAACTGTACTGTAATAGAGAATGAAAGTTTCTGAGCACATTCTTATGAATCTGAAATCAAATGTGATAAATTAGGATTGTAAATTTACTGAATCGTTTTCAAATAACATATAAAAGCGTTTTTTGTAAATATATGAAATTATTTTGAAGGAGAGTTATCATTATGACTCAAGGGAAAATTACTGCATCTGCAGCAATGCTCAACGTATTGAAAACATGGGGCGTAGACACAATCTACGGTATCCCATCAGGAACACTTAGCTCACTTATGGACGCTTTGGCTGAAGACAAAGATATCCGTTTCTTGCAAGTTCGCCACGAAGAAACTGGTGCTCTTGCAGCGGTTATGCAAGCTAAATTTGGCGGTTCTATCGGTGTTGCAGTTGGTTCAGGTGGTCCAGGTGCGACTCACTTGATCAACGGTGTTTACGATGCAGCTATGGATAACACTCCATTCCTAGCGATCCTTGGATCACGTCCTGTCAACGAACTCAACATGGATGCCTTCCAGGAACTTAACCAAAACCCAATGTACAACGGTATCGCTGTATACAACAAACGTGTAGCTTACGCAGAGCAATTGCCAAAAGTGATCGACGAAGCTTGCCGTGCTGCCGTTTCTAAAAAAGGTCCAGCCGTTGTTGAAATTCCAGTAAACTTTGGTTTCCAAGAAATCGACGAAAACTCATACTACGGATCAGGTTCTTACGAGCGTTCATTTATCGCTCCTGCTTTGAACGAAGTTGAAATCGACAAAGCTGTTGAAATTTTGAACAACGCTGAACGTCCAGTTATCTACGCTGGTTACGGTGGTGTTAAAGCTGGTGAAGTAATCACTGAATTGTCACGTAAAATCAAAGCCCCAATCATCACTACTGGTAAAAACTTTGAAGCTTTTGAATGGAACTACGAAGGTTTGACAGGTTCTGCTTACCGTGTTGGTTGGAAACCAGCCAACGAAGTGGTCTTTGAAGCAGACACAGTTCTCTTCCTTGGTTCAAACTTCCCATTTGCTGAAGTTTACGAAGCCTTCAAGAACACTGAAAAATTCATTCAAGTGGATATTGACCCTTACAAACTCGGTAAACGCCATGCCCTTGACGCTTCAATCCTTGGTGATGCAGGTCAAGCAGCGAAAGCTATCCTTGACAAAGTAAACTCAGTTGAATCTACTCCATGGTGGCGTGCTAACGTGAAAAACAACCAAAACTGGCGCGATTACATGAATAAACTCGAAGGTAAAACTGAGGGTGAATTGCAATTGTACCAAGTTTACAATGCTATCAACAAATACGCTGATGAAGATGCGATCTTCTCAATCGACGTAGGTGACACTACTCAAACATCTACTCGTCACCTTCACATGACACCTAAGAACATGTGGCGTACATCTCCACTCTTTGCGACAATGGGTATTGCCCTTCCTGGTGGTATCGCTGCTAAGAAAGACAATCCAGATCGCCAAGTATGGAACATCATGGGTGACGGTGCATTCAACATGTGCTACCCAGACGTTATCACAAACGTTCAATACGACCTTCCAGTTATCAACGTTGTCTTCTCAAATGGTAAATATGCCTTCATCAAGGACAAATACGAAGACACAAACAAACACTTGTTTGGTTGTGACTTCCCTAATGCTGACTATGCGAAAATCGCTGAAGCGCAAGGTGCTGTAGGGTTCACTGTAAACCGTATCGAAGATATCGATGCAGTTGTTGCAGAAGCTGTTAAATTGAACAAAGAAGGTAAGACAGTTGTTATCGATGCTCACATCACACCACACCGTCCACTTCCAGTAGAAGTACTTGAGTTGGATCCAAAACAACACTCAGAAGAAGCAATCAAAGCCTTCAAGGAAAAATACGAAGCAGAAGAACTCGTACCATTCCGCCTCTTCTTGGAAGAAGAAGGGTTGCAATCACGCGCAATCAAATAATTCCTCTTGTGGAAAAATCAAAAAGTAAACATTGTAGATTTTATGCTTTGATTTTCTTGGAGAGAAAACTTAAAAAGATCGGAGCAATCCGGTCTTTTTATGGAGGATAGTAAATGAATTTAAATCAATTAGATATTATCGTGTCAGATATTCCCCAAGTCTGTGCTGAATTAGAGTGTATCTTGGATAAAAAAAGGCGGACTATGTTGATAACAGTTTTGCTCAGTTCACGATTGGCAGTCACTGTCTCATGTTGTCCCAAAAATCATTTGATTCCTTTGAACAATTTTTCAGTCAGGAATCATTCTTCACATTGAGGTTGAGGATCTAGACCAGAATTACCAACGATTGAAAGAGCTTGGTGTCGAGATTTTACACGGTCCGTGTGAAACGGATTGGGGAACCGAATCCCTGCTAGTAAGTGGCCCTGCTGGTCTAGTGATTGATTTTTTTATCGTATGAAATAGGATGCTTAGTCATTTGAAGTTAACCATAATTATTCTTAAAAACAGAATATGAGAATATGAACTATTGAAAAAGATCGGAGTTAGCTGACCTGACACACAGCAGTTTAGCTAAATGGGTTAATGTTTAGCGAGCCAATTCGTTTGGCTCGCTTTTCTCGTTGTTTAGTTTTCCGATGAAATTATAGTAAATGTCAATCTGAATAATACGATTACGTTTCGTACCAGTTGGTTTATGAATCACAATCTTGTCAATCAGTTCATTCACTATCTCAACGGTTAGTTTTGGTAGCTCTGTATATTTGGAAATTCTCGTCATAAACTTGGAGATATTCAAACTATCTTCTTGTTCTTTGGCGAGTTTTTCGGTTAAGTCAGAAATGGAAGTTTGAAGTTGTTTCTGTTCTTCTTCATAGCTCTGACTTAGCTTTACAAAGCGTTCATCTGAAATTTTACCAAGTAGATTATCTTCATAAAGCTTCTGAATGATGGCGTCAATCTCTTTAAAGCGGTATTCGTCCTTTTGAAGTTGCAGTTGCTGGCGTTTGCTATCCTTGCAGAATTGCGCTTGGCTTTGCTGTTCTATCTTCTTCAAAAAGGTTTCTTGGTCTAATTGGCACTCGTGGATAGTTTGACGAAGTTTGTCGCTTACAATATCAATCAGGGCGGATTTTTGAATGTAGTGTGGATTTTCGCAACCATCAATCGGCTTGCGATAGCCAGAACACTTATAATGGTCATGATTAAGTCCGTTTTTCTCTTGTGGGCAAAAATAATGCTTTCGTCCACAAGTTCCACAAAAAACTAATCCAGCAAACAAGTTTTCGTGACCAGCCCGATTTATACCGTTGATTAGACCGCTTATGACTTCTCATTTTCTGAACAATATCAAAAGTTTCTTGGTCAATTATAGCTTCATGAGTATTTTTGAAAACTAACCAATCCTCCTTTGAATTATCCACCTTACGCTTATCTTTATAAGATTTTGTCCGTGTTCGAAGATTGACAGTATGCCCAAGATACTCTTCACGTCCTAAGATAGCGCTTAGGGTTTCTCGTGTCCAAAAATACGGCAGAGTTTCCACATTTGGACTGGAAGAAATAGATTTTAAACCAATTTCTATTCGGTGGCGGTCTGGTTTAAAAATTTTGTCACTTTCTAACCCTTTCGCAATCTCCGAAAGACTTTTTCCACTTTTCGCTTCCTGAAAAATCCGCTTCACGACTTCACTAGCAACTGGGTCAATAATCCAATTTTTAGGGTTGTTTGAATCTTTGAGATAGCCGTAAGGTGGGTTAGTAGTCACTCGCTCACCAGCTTTGGCTTTAGCTTGAACCACCGCCCGAATCTTCTTGCTGGTATCTGCCGCATACATTTCATCCATTAGACTCTTGATTGGCAAGAAAATTGAGTTAGTTTCATTAGGTTTATTTGAATCTACTCCATCATTAAGGGCGATAAAGCGGACATCAAAGCTCGGAAAAGTAATTTCCGTTAGTTGACCAACCTTGATATAAGACCGACCTAAACGGCTTAAATCCTTAACGACGAAGTTTGAAACTTGCCGATTTTCTACCAATCTAAGAGCTTCTGAAATAGCTGGACGGTCAAAATTTGTGCCACTGAAACCATCATCGACAAACAAGATAGGATTAGGGAGATTTTCTCTTGTAACTACATCAATCAGAATTTTCTTCTGATTGATAATTGAGTTACTATCTCCGTCCAGCCCGTCGTCTTGACTTAGGCGACAATATACCACCGTAATATCTGAAACTTTCGAAGTATCTACTTGTCTATAATCTGAAATTGTCAAAGTTCTGTTCATGTGTTTTTCTCCTTTTGGAGTTCACACACCTTATACCTCTATTATACCATTTTTACTACTGTTAAAGTAGTGATTTATCGCTTAAAATCAACCTTTCTAGGACATTTTCAAGATTGCGATTTCCAGTAAAACGGTGACGGATTAAGTAAGTCGTTCGACCAATTCGACAAATTTCATCAGCGGTGCATGAGGGCTGGTTTGAATCTCGGTCTTTATTCTTTTGATTCATTAGCTATTCCTCCCTTGATATAATCTGGGTATTCTTCAAGTGTTATTACAGTGAACAGTTCCCAAAAGTTATATAGTTCTTTTTGAATTGCTTTCGAAATCGCCAGCTTTCGCTTATCGTCTGGCACAACCCACAAAACATAGGGGAAACTTCCTTTTGTCGTTGTTCAATACCTGACCGATAATATTCAATATATTTCTTACAAGTATTTACAACGCGCGCAAGACTTTCCGTGCTTCGGTCTATTTCTAAAAAGTAATGATCTTCATATTCTTGATTAACTAACTCTAAATAAGCATCGGGCTTTAGAGTTCTACCTATACCAGAAAGTTTTTGGTAGCTGCGCCAAGAGTTCGGCTCAAAGGAAAAAGTTTCAAGCGATAGCTTTTCTGAATCTCGAATGGTTTCTAGTGTCTCAACAAAAATTTCCGTAATTGCTAAAGTATGCTCAACATGATGTTGGGTTGGCTCGTATTTATTTTTATAGCGTAAAACAACTGTTTCATCTTGGTTTTTAAGGAATTTTAGTCCCTGAAAAGTAATTTGCCAAACATAAGAAGCAGAGCCACGGCGTGCGCCACCAACTCGCCGTTTCAAGTGTGAAACCAATCCAGCTTTCTTCAGACTTTGAAGTGCAGAATTAGCACGGCGAATGGCGGTTTCAAATCGAGCGCTATCCACAAAAAAGAGTCTGGCTAGTTGGTTGGTGGTGGCATATCTAGCTTGACTTAAAAAGTAAAGAATTTGCGTGTCATTATCTATTTTGTAATTCCATTTCATCTGTTTTGTTCTCCATTAAAATTTAAAGGGTGTGCCCCCGTAAAATGTGCTTAGTTACGGAGTAAGTCGTGTGAGTAAAAATTCCGAAAACCTTTATTTATCAGGGGTGGAAGAATTTTCTTTATCAACACGATTCGAAGAGCGATTGGAACGCTTTTTCCTCCCTAAATCTGTTAGTTTTGGATTAGAATCTTCATTTTTTGAAGCAGATTTTTCAAAAATGTAGTTTTCAAATTGGCTTTCAATTTCTGAAATATCTTGTCCGTATCGACTCAAGCTATTCAAAAATGGCACACGACTATCTCTAATTTTTGGCTTAGGCGGGTAGGTCTTACAGATAAGCCAGCGGTAGGTATTTGGTGAGATTTCTGTTCTGATATATGCCCAAAATGGTGGTAAGCTGTAAAAATCTTCTTTATCAATCTCCAGAGTATATTTTGCCATTTCGCGAGCTTCATCAAGATTTAAGCCAAAAACAATTTTATTCGCAACATTAGATTCAATTCCAGCTTTTAACTGGGGTGACATCTGTGCAAGATGCTGGAAGCCGATATTCCAGCCAACATTAAATTGGCGAGATTGCGAAAGTGCTTCGTCTAAGTTAGCGTTGGGGATTCCTAAGAAACTCGGTGTTTCATCAATATAGATAAAGACCGATTGGCGTTTGCTTGGCTCAACTGATGACTGGCGCAAAATTAACATCCAGAGCATGGAAGTGATGAGGCTACCAATGAGTTTCGCAGATTCTGAACCGATTACCGATTTATTTAGTGGAATCAATACGATTTTTCGGCTTTTGAAGATTTCTGCAAGACTGAAATTGGGATTAGTTTGCCCCAACATTGCCCGAAGTTGCGGACGAAGTAAAAATTGACGGAATTTATTCAAAATGGGGTTTAACATCTGGTGACGTTGAGCTTCACTGAGTAGCTCAAACCAGTTCCAGAAACTTTCCAGCCCGATTGGGTCTTTTAACTCTCTTAATAGTTTGTTTCGAAAGGATTGATTAGAGAGTAAGCTCGGTAACATCACTAAAGAAGTATTTGGAATGCGCGCCAAAGTTAAAAAACTGTGTGACAAAATATCCAGTGAGTAAATTCCAAAATGTTCAGGATAAAGTCCTTTAAATAGCTCCAACAGATAGTCTGCGATAACTTCGGGCTCAATACCATATCTAGTTAGTTCAAAAGGGTTTATTCCGACAACTCGTTTGGCGGTTGGTGAAATGACTACTGTATCTTCATCGTGTTCAGCTGATGTGCGCTCTAAAAGTTCATGAGTAAGTTGACCTTTGGCATCCACCACAACGACGCTATGATTTTTAGAGTTTATATCTGATAAAATCAAGTTACTCATAGCAGTGGTCTTCCCGCAACCAGTTGAGCCGAGAAAAACGGTGTGCTTTTTGCCAGCTTGAGCTGAAATCTGAATTGGTTTGATTGACTTTCCACCGTTTGCGCCAGACTTCGCTGAATCTTCCGATTAATATTGTAGCCTAAAGGTGGCACTACTAATTTAGGGTGAACATTTGGCACACCTGAAATATTTTCTTCCCCAATAGGTAAAAGCATGAAACAAGCTAAGTCTGAGACGGATAAACTATATGGGAAAGACCAAGAGGCTTGTGCTTGATTGAGTTTTTGGATAGCTAGTGGTTTTAATTCAATGGTTGCATTTGATTCCATCATGCGAAAACTACTAAGTAGGCTGTCAAAAAATTCCTTTGTTCGCAAAATACTGCGAGATTGGACACCAAGACGAATTTCACACCTAAAAGTAGATTGGTTTAGTTTTTGTTTCATCAGCTTTTTGGAGTTTTCAGAAAGCTCAGGAATATTATTTGTAATCACTTGATACCATTTAGCGGATAAATTCGGCAAATCTTTTGGTTGTGGGCGAGGTGGTGAACTTGCGCCAATGACCAACTGAACAACTACTGTTTCGTCTGGCTGAAGTATTTTTGAAATTGTAAGGCTTGAACGTATCATGTTTTCTACAGAATCCGTTTTTAAAGCATAGTGAGATTCTTTGATGTTCACTAACCGCGCAACCGAAAGTTTTTCACGTTTTGAGACTCTTGAAAACTGAATAGCTCGGTGTGATTGAATCAGCTGGTGAATATGACGTTTATCTTGTTCTTCCGTCCCCAGAAGATACTGCACACGGTTTTTAGTCATGCGAACTTCAAAAACAATGCTTTTACGTCTAGTTAGACCGACCAACTGACCAAGCAAACTTTTGACGTCTTCTTCAGAAAATGGACGTTGCCAATTCCACTCGCTCCAAGATAGTGTATCGAATTTTCTTTTCATTTATACCTCCAATCTTTAGATTTAATAATCCGAAAAGCGAACCAGCCAATGAAAACAACTGCAGTCATCAAAACCAAGAACCACCAAACTTCCAGAATTAGTTTCACCGCCCAGTTAATAAGCCAAGCACAAGCAACAAATCCAAGAATATATGCCATTAGTTTTCTCATAGCTGGTTTCCTTTCTGCCTTCATTTATACAAGAAAATTGGTAAAAAGTTAAATTTCATTACCTTTAGTTTTTAGAGCGATTGGAATGAATTTTGGGCAATGAAACAGTAGTATATTTGAACATATTTTGCCCATTTGTCTAGTCTAAACAATCCTTTTATTTTCTTGAAAGTTTTCTCATTTCTGCTTTAGCGACCAAGAAAAGTTCATTGATTTCTTGCCGTTTTTCCAGAAATTCTGCTAGGGCAATTTCTTCTTCGCTACAGTGCTTTTTGTCTTCTTGTTTTGGTTTTTCGAGCCAATCCCAAATAAATATAGTAACAACGATAATTATAAAAGCTATAAAGTAATCCATCATAAAGCTACCTCATTTCATCTTTTCAGTAGCGTAATAAGTGAACGCTTTTAGAATATAATCTGTATATGCTTTAGCTTCTGGTGTATTTTTGAGTATTTCAGACTGAGTAAGCGCCAGATTACCCACTTTATATAAAATATCGCTAGCGAGAAGCTCCAAGACTTGATTATCTGCCATCGCTTCACTTAGTGTTTTAGCTACTTCTAACTGATAGGGGCTAACAAGTTGAGAAAGTTCCACTTTTGGGGTCGATTTTTGAATATGATTCATGATATTTCTCCTTTGATTTTGGTATAATTTAGGTTATAAACATTGTCGACTTTGTTTATGATTATAGTGTAGCGAATATGTTTATCTCATTCATCAGGTAAAAAATCTCAGAAATCTCAAGGAGAAATCGTGTGACTGAATTTAGATTAGGATGGTTTTGCTATATTTTGCAAAAATCTGAAAAGAAAAAACGAAATCAAGAAGATTTCGTCAATAGTGTTTTGAATAGATTAGTGAGTGAAAACAACCCTAAAATTTCATTTATTCCAGAAATTAACCGTGTTTCTAGTAACCGCCTTTTTACGGGAGACGAAGAAATTCCAGAATTTTACCGCGAAGCTTTGCCGATTAGTGATTTAGGCTTTCAATCTCAAAGGATAGTTGATATTTTGAAAGATTTAAACCGTGATGAAACTTTCGATTATAAGCAAGCTGTTTTTAAAATCAAATCAGCTCTTTTAAGCAAAGCCAAAAAAGCTACCGTTGTGTTTGGTAGCGAAAAAATAGAATTACTTAATCATTGCCAAGAAGATGAACTTTACTTAGCAACTCTTTTGATTTTCTTGGTGAATTTTTCGAATATTCCTTCCAAAAACTCAGAAGAATTAAGACAAGCACAAATCATTAACCAGCACATTTTTAAATATCTTGAAAATGAAGTTTTATTAACGTCATATTCCCATAGAAAAGTTATTGAGGAATCTTTAAAAAGCAAACAGCAGATTTTTTATTTTGATTTATATAAGCCTGAAGCGTTAAACGATAATAAAAATCTCGTTTCACCCACTTTAAAAAGTTTTTGATTCAAGATTCTATTTCCAAAATGCCAATTATCCAGAATGGTTTAATAATTCAAAACGAAACTATCAACGAACGAATTACACAGTTTATTGAAGAAAATTTTGAGAACAGCCCCACACTAACTTTAATTACTGGATTCTGCCAATCTGAAGCAGATTTTTATAAAGCTTTGGATAGATTTTTACCAAAAGAAGTTATCAATAAAAATTTTTTTATTGTTAAAAAGTTTCGCTTTTATCTGTAAAAAAGCCAGTTATGATTATACTGCTTCGAAAAATGAAAGATATGATAACCTTAACAGAAAAATGTCGTAAATTATCTAGAAAAATAGAGCTTTCACAACACAAGATAAAAATTGATTTCACTATTGGAATAGGCGAAAATTTAGAGAAAAATGAGCTGGTATTCTTTTTGTTTAATAAAGCCAAGAATCATAAAGGGGATAAAAAAAGAAGATTAAGCATATAATTGGTTGATATTTCATAAATAATTTGCTATATATGAAGTATGCAACTTTTTAAAAAGGAGATTAAAATGGTAAATAAAAAAATAATCTAATATTACTTTCAATAGTTTCTCTGATATATATTACTTTACCCCTCCTTATACTACTGGGAATTTTTGAGCTTCGATAATAAATTTTTTTATATCTAACTATAGGGGCTGCAATAGTTTACGTTGTATTAAGGATTATAGGATTCAATAATCAGGAACTAGGGATTACGACAAAAGGAACAAGGGAGTCTATTAAAAAAGTTATACCAATTACAATTATTTTAACGATACTGGGCTTAATATTGATATATTTTAGAATATCTCGCTTTCACCCAACGGAGACAATTTGGTTTTACTCATTTTATCTTTTTATTTCTTCTCCTGTTCAAGAGTTTTTGTATAGAGGGGCTTTAACATCAATATTCAGAAGAATGAACCTAAGCGACTCTTGGAATTGGGGAATTTCATCATTGTTATATAGCTTTGTTCACATTATATATAGAGATTTTTATAACTTGCTTATTAACGCTCATTATTGGATTAATTTGGTATAAAAAAATTATGAAAAAAATCGTAATCTTATAGGTGTAAGTTTAAGTCATGCCGTTTTAGGAACAATTACGATTTTTTTGCTGGAATTATTGATTGAGGTGGTATGATTGAAAAATCAATATCAAAGAAATTTTTTTAATGTTAATCTCTATTATACACGGTAGTTTATTTTTTTATATTTCTTGATAAAATGAAAGAAATTGTAGATAGCGGAATCTCTTTTTACTATTTTTTTCTATATTATTGTTTTTCGTTCTGTATGTTTATTAGAGTTCTTCAATCCCAAGTTCTAGCAGCTATAAGATATGAAGAATTATGGAATGTAAAAACGCTAGATATTTTTTTATAATTTTTTTATAATTGCGGGATTTGAATATTTCATGCTTCATTTTATTAGTAAATCTGCTTGGACCTATTCCATATTGCTAATTACATTTGCGTTAATTGGTATTTTTAGGCTATATCATCACCTTCTTCTCTATCAAGAAGAGAAATTCTATAGAGGCGTATATCCAGGGGTTAAATATTTTTTTATTCTGTTAGTTATCGCAGCTATCTCCGTATTAGGGATATTAAGTAACACCACTTTATCATATTCTATAGCATATTTATTTAACAGTTTTTTTCTGATTGTAAATATATATTTCTCTATTAAATTAGGTATGAAATCCGACATATAAGGCGCGCTAATGCGTCAGTCTGAAACAAATAAACAGCGTAAAGAATATTGAAAAAAATATTGAGATATAACATAGTCTGTAACAAAAAGATTGTCATTTTAGAAATAATTTTTGTTACAGATTATTTTTTTGTTTTTCTATTGCTTTATAATTTCTCTCAAAAAGCTCAGATAATACAATGTTTTCTTGATATTGTGGTAAAATTGTAAGGAGGATAGAGGTAAAATAGATATGAATTATATTACAAATGTAACTAAACGAGACATCTACGACTTATTTAATAAAGGTGTTAGTAATGGAAATTTATTCTTTGAAGAAGAAAGAATTTTTTATCCGTACTACGGGAGGCTTGAAGAGATTGATTTTTTAGGAAGGCTTTACGATTTAGAAAATATTGAAAGCTATGATGAGAGATTTAAAAATGCAGCCGGAGACATTTGGCAGCATAGAGTGAATAATGATGACTACCCTGAAAACTGGGTATTCAAAGACAAGCGTTTTGGATTATTAGACGGAAATGATAAAGCATTCCTTGATTTTATTTGTGAAATTTTTCATCCAGAAGTCAGAGACGATAATAAAAACTGGGGAATTTACTTAGAATCTATTAATTCATTGCTAAAATCAGATGGCTACGAACTCTATCCAGAAAGTCAAATTTCTGGACGAGATGTTTACAGCTGGCGAAATTATCAAGCCAAACCTGCACTCTTTATTCCTTTCTCTGAAAGAAATAAGAGCTTATTCTCCAACAAAAAGATACCCCTAAAGCTTCCTTTAGCATTGCGACGTCAACTATTCCAGCTACTACTTAAAAATAATGAAAATCTTTACTTTACAGACGAAACTGGATGGAATTACACTCAAACAATTAATGAAGTAACCTTTGATAATATAAAACAATTCTATACTCCAAAAGCTTTTAGAGATGGAGAATACGTAGAAACTGAGGACCTTGAAGAATTTATCATGCATACCTCACCAAAGTCTGTCCTAGATTTCATTGAATTTTTTTCTCAACAATGTTCTAATGAGACATTCCAAGAAAAAATTAACGTATTATTTAAGCTGAACGATGTTAATACTACTATAATTAACAATGAATTCTCAATTTCAGGGAGTAATATAGGTAAAGCACCTAAGGATTTAATCAAGGAAAGGGGGATTCAGGAATTATTATCTGATGCACATCAATTTTATTTGGAGGGTAATTTTTCAGTTGCTACTGAAAAATTATGGGATGCCTTTGAGCGCCTAAAAACTTTTTATTCACCAACCCTAGACAAGAAACAATCTGTTGAAAAAATTATAATTCAGATGAGCTCAGGGGAACAAAATATTCAAACTGTTTTTGAAGACGAATTTAAAAAACTAACAAAATTAGGGAATATGTTTAGAATCCGCCACCATGAAATTGGTAAAATAGATATTATTGATGATAGACATTTTGAATATTTATACAATCGTTGCTCAACTTTAATGGCAACCGCTATTAAAGTTTTATATAACTAAACATACTAATATTCGCCGCTAATTGTATAAAAATAGTAATCAAAAAAATTCGGATATTTTTTTAGTTTTTTTATCGTATAATGGTGTTTTTTTCTATTAGTGATGATTCTATGTTTTAAATCCCAGTTGTGTTGTTTTTCTTCTAAAATAAAACCACCTGCTACAATAGTAAAGTAAGGAGGAAAATGTGAAGAAAAATATTGAACAATATCAAAATGAAGATTCTATTACTATCGGCTATGCCAGAGTTAGCTCAACAGATAATCGGCAAGAGTTGGGGCTATCTGTTCAAAAAGAAGCACTCAGCTTTTGCGACAAGCTCTATATCGAAAAAGATTCAGGTGGGAATCAGGAGAGACAACAGCTTGACAAAGCGTTAAAATTAGCCAAAAATTATGCTAAACAAGGCGTTAAAACAGATTTTGTTGTGTATAAATTGGATAGACTTACAAGAAAGATGCTTCACCTCTCTGCTATCATTGAAGATTTAACCAAACATGGTATTCATCTTCAATCTATTCATGAAAATATTGAAACAGATTCTTTAACTGGAAAGTTTTTTTGTTTGATGTTGGGTTATGTTGCAGAATGGGAGCTTCAAGCTATTTCTGAACGCACTAAAGACGGACTCCGTAAAGCTAAAGAAAAGGGTGTGAAACTTGGTAATAAAGGGTTGCCTAAAGATACCGAAATACAAATAATCGAGCAATACCTACGAAAAGAATTGTCTGTGCGCAATATTGCGAACCAGCTGAATATTTCTACCGCAACCATATATAATGTGTTAAGGCGCAATAGTATTCAAATAAATAGAAAAAATCACCTATAATTGATTGACAAATCCTTAGAAAAAAATAGTACATTAAACCTATCAACAGTTTTAGTAAACGGTCGTTTGTTAAAAACAATCAAAGTTATCAATAAAAAAATATTTCAAATGCTGATTTAATAAGGTTTTAGTTACCTTGTTGAATTGGCATTTTTTTATTTTTCATTGTTTTTAGTTGACGACCGTTAACTAAAAACAAGCTCAACCCCTATTGTAGCAGGGATTTTTTTGAGTGAAAAATAAAAAAATGGAGGTATTTCGTATTAAAAATAAATACGATTTTTTTAATGTGCTACAAATGCTTAGAGGTTTTATTAAGGAGAAAAATATGGGTTTAATTTTTTTATAATTGCAATTATTGGCGGGATTTTATGGTTTATTAGAAAATCTGACATTGATAAATACACTAAAAAACAAGAATTAGCGATGAAAATTCTTGAGAAATCGAAAAGAATTCGCTTAGAAGTAATGGCTGATATTAACGAGCTGGGTGGACGAATGGCTTCGGCAGACCGTGAACAATACATCAGTCTAACTCAAGAAAGAGAATCACTTCAAGAAACTTTAGAGACAATTGAAGCAAGTATTCGAGCTCTGGAGTCAATTTTGCAGTGGAGAGTTGATTCTTCAGGTGGAAGACTGGAAATCGATAAGGAACTTTTGAACCTACGACGTTATTCTGGACTTACATTAGAAGAATTAGCACAAGATTGTGGCATTGTGCTATAAAAGATTCAAATAGAAAGAGGTTTTATTATGGGAAACCCTAATGAATGGTATTGTGCTTGTGAACGTGCTTTAAGTGGTAATAAATGTGATTTGTGTAAAGAAGCTATTTATCATAATCTTTCTTACCATAGGTGTGAGTATGGAACTTGTCAAAAGAAATTCGGTTGGTGATAAATATGATTAAACTAATCCTAAAACTCATTTCAGCAACTATTGAATGTCCTATTTGCGGACGACAAACAAGCGACCGACCAGAACGGTGTAGCCATTGCGGTAATAAACTATAGGAGCATAAATATGACTGAAAAATGCACAAAATGCCAAGAAGTTTTATGGTTTTATGCAGAAGATAGAGCGCGTGGTAAAGTAATAAAAGTTTGTAAAAATCCTAATTGTACAATGTATAATTTTCAAATTTCCTTTAGTGAACGATAATTGAATATATGAAAAAGACGGCTCATTTTGAACCGTCTTTTAATTCACTCATAAGATGTGTGAACTCAGATTATTTTATAGTGCTGAGTGTCAGCCAGTCTTTATCCGGTCTTTTTCTTATCACAAGACTGTGATAGTTTACATTTTTATAGCAAAACTCTCAAACTCTTGCTTATTTTTTATTCAAACGTAAAAGCCAGCTCAGGACATCATTACCCAGATAGTTCCAAACTTTTGTTTTCTTTTTAGTATAATAGAACTATCAAATCAAATGAGGTAAAGTGATGACAGAAATCCTACAATTTCCAGAGGGCTTCCTTTGGGGTGGTGCTACGGCAGCTAATCAATGTGAGGGGGCTTATAATCTAGATGGTCGAGGTCTTGCTAACGTTGATGTTGTTCCCATCGGTAAGGATCGTGAAGCTATTATCACGGGTCAGAAAAAGATGTTTTCGTTTGAGGAGGGCTATTTTTACCCAGCTAAAGAAGCCATTGATATGTACCATCATTATAAGGAAGATATTGCTCTTTTTGCAGAAATGGGCTTCAAGACTTATCGGCTTTCCATTGCTTGGACTCGGATTTTTCCTAAGGGAGACGAAACAGTGCCAAATGAAGCTGGTCTAGCCTTTTATGAGGATTTATTTAAGGAATGTCACAAGTATGGAATCCAACCTCTGGTAACCATTACTCATTTCGACTGTCCTATGCACTTGATTGAAGAGTACGGTGGATGGCGCAATCGTCAGATGTTAGACTTCTATGAAAAACTTTGTCGCACACTCTTTACCCGCTATAAGGGTTTGGTCAAATATTGGCTTACCTTCAACGAAATCAACATGATTCTCCATGCCCCCTTTATGGGAGCTGGTCTCTGTTTTGAAGAAGGAGAAAATCAAGAACAGGTTAAATATCAGGCTGCTCACCATGAGTTGGTGGCTTCAGCCACGGCGACTAAGATTGCCCACGAAATTGACCCAGAAAACAAGGTGGGATGTATGTTGGCGGCAGGGCAATACTATCCTAACACATCTCATCCGAGAGACTACTGGGCAGCCATGGAGGAAGACCGCAAGAGTTATTTCTTCATTGATGTTCAAGCGCGTGGGGAATACCCAAATTATGCCAAGAAGCAGTGGGAGCGTGAGGGAATTGAGATAGAAATGACTGCAGAGGATTTGGACTTGTTGAAGAATCATACTGTTGACTTTGTTTCCCTCTCCTACTATGCAAGTCGAGTGGCATCAGGGGATCCAGAAGTTAAAGAATTAACAGCTGGAAATGTTTTTGCCTCTCTCAAAAATCCCTATCTAGAATCCTCGGAATGGGGATGGCAGATTGACCCACTTGGGCTTCGAATTACCCTCAATGCCATCTGGGATCGTTACCAAAAGCCCATGTTCATCGTAGAAAATGGCCTCGGTGCTATTGATACACCAGATGGGAATGGTTATGTAGTAGATGACTATAGGATTGCTTATCTAGAGGCCCACATCAGGGCTATGCGTGATGCCATTTACCAAGATGGAGTTGACTTGCTTGGTTATACGACTTGGGGCTGTATCGATCTGGTTTCGGCTGGAACAGGCGAAATGAATAAACGCTATGGCTTATCTATGTGGATCGTGATAATGAAGGTCATGGAAGTCTTAAACGTAGCAAGAAGAAGTCCTTCTACTGGTACAAGGATGTCATTGCCAGCAATGGTGCAAGCATTGAGTAGAGCGCATTTGTTCACTATTTTTATAAAATCTTCTCCCTAATTTATAAGATGTGAAAAAGAGTTCTAATGGAACTCTTTTTTTGCTATAATGAGGGGAGAAAAATCAGATAGGAGAAGAAAATGTCAGAACCGTTATTTTTAAAATCAGTTATGCAAGAAAAAATCTGGGGTGGAACCAAGCTACGTGATGAGTTTGGCTACGACATTCCAAGTGAAAAAATCGGAGAATACTGGGCCATCTCAGCCCATCCAAATGGTGTTTCAAAGGTGGCCAATGGTCGGTACGAGGGAACAGACTTAGCTACTTTGTATGCGGAGCACCGTGAATTGTTTGGCAACCGTCCAGAACCAGTATTTCCACTCTTGACCAAAATTCTTGATGCCAACGACTGGCTCAGTGTCCAAGTTCACCCAGATGATGCTTATGGATTAGAGCATGAAGGCGAACTCGGAAAAACAGAATGTTGGTACATCATTGCAGCAGATGAAGGTTCAGAAATTATCTACGGTCACAATGCTAAGTCAAAAGAAGAGCTCCGCCAGCAAATCGAGGATAAAAACTGGGATACCTTGCTGACAAAAGTACCAGTTAAGGCTGGAGATTTCTTCTATGTACCAAGCGGAACCATGCACGCTATCGGTGCGGGCATCTTGATTCTTGAAACGCAACAGTCTAGTGATACAACCTACCGTGTCTATGACTTTGACCGCAAGGATGATAATGGCAACTTGCGTGAACTTCACCTTGAAAAATCCATCGATGTTTTGAATATTGGTGAGCCTGCTAACAGCCGACCCGTGACTGTCAAAGCTGATGATTTATGCTCCACTCTCCTAGTATCCAATGATTTCTTTGCAGTTTACAAGTGGGAAATTACTGGAAAAGTTGACTTTGAAAAGACAGCTGACTACAGCTTATTTAGTGTCTTAGCTGGTCAAGGTCAACTGACTGTCGATGGGAACAACTATCCAATCCAAAAAGGTAGCCACTTTATCCTACCAAGTGATGTTGAAGCTTGGACCTTGGAAGGGCAAGGTTTGGAATTGATTGTTAGCCATCCATAAAAAAGAAAGGGCCTGAGTTCACTACTCAAGTCCTTTTTAATTACATAAATTGGGCGATAAAGACCACGATGATGATGATTGGAATAATAAAGCGAAGAAGGAAGAGCCAGACTTGGAACAGTCCCTGTTTCCATGGTGTTTCATCAAGATGGAGTTCCTCCATTGCAAGAGCCTTTTTGAAAATATATCCTGTAAAGAGAGACAAGCAGAGGGCACCAAAGGGCATGAGGAGATTAGAAACCAAGAAGTCCATGGCATCAAAGAAGGTCTTTCCAAAGATTTGAACGTCTGCCATGACTCCGTAGGATAGGGCTGAAGGGATACCAAATACAAAAGTCAAAACCCCTAAAATCATACTCCACTTAGTACGTCTACGATTGTCTTGGTTGGTGATGTTGCCTACATTGATTTCCAGCATTACGACAGAAGAAGTGACTGTCGCAAAGAGGAAAAGCAATAGGAAAAGGATGTAGAAAATACTTCCAAAGGCATCTTGTCAAAGAGTTGAGGCAAGACAATAAAGAGGAGACTTGGACCACCTTCAGACTGGATGTTAAAGGCTGACATAGCTGGGAAAATAGCTAATCCTGCCATGATGGATACAGAGATGTTCATGGCAACGATGGACATACCTGATTGGACCAGATTGGTTGTCTTATCCAAGTAAGAAGCATAGGTCAACATGGCAGTAACACCGAGCGATAGTGCAAAGAAAGATTGTCCCAGAGCATAGAGGAGTCCGGCGCTTGTCAGTTTTGAAAAGTCAGGTTTGAGGAAGTAAACCACACCCTCCATGGCATTAGGCAAGCTGAGAGAGCGCCCGATGATAATGACAAAGATGATAAAGAGCAGGGGCATCATAACTTTCGATGCTCTTTCAATCCCTTTTTGAACTCCCTTAGATACGATAAAGATGTTGAGGAAGATGAAGAGGGCTTGGGAACCGAGAGCAATCCATGGATTTGAAATAATGTCTGTGAAGAGCTGGGCATAATCACTGCTAATCCCAACTTGGAAGGCTTTAGCAATAGCGATACCTAGATAGACTAAAACCCATCCTCCAATAACACTATAAAATGAGAGAAGGATGAAAAGGGCAAAGGCGCCAATCCAACCAATAAAATTGTATTTATGATTGTTTCCAAGCTTACCAAAGGTTTTGATTGCTGATACGCCAGCGCTCCGACCAAGGGCAAACTCCGCCAGCAAAAGCGGGAAACCAATTAAAATCGTTGAGATGAGAAAGACCAGTAAAAATCCTCCTCCACCATTGGCAGCGGTCATATAAGGGAATTTCCAAACGGCCCCAAGACCAATAGCAGAACCAGCAGACGCAAGGATGAAGCCCAGTTTCGAGCCCCATTGCGATTTTTCAGACATTATTAAACTCCGATCTATTTTTTAAAATAAGAAAAGGCTACTTGAGTTGTCAAATAGCCTTCTCTCAATGGCTCTTTATGAGCTTTTTATTTGATTGATAGACTTGATTATCCTATCATGATTTTTGAAGTCTGTCAAGAAAATCAATTTTACGTTTTCATAAATCTTAATAAAATACTTGACTCTCCCCAAAGGGGAGGGTATATACTAATTATGTGAGGAGGAAATCATGTACCATATCAAAGAAGCTGCACAGCTTTCAGGCGTTTCTATCAAAACACTTTACTATTATGATAAGATAGGACTTTTGGTCCCATTAAAGTCAGAAAATGGCTATCGGACCTATAGTCAAGAGGATTTAGAACGACTACAGATTATCCTCTATTACAAGTATCTAGGTTTTTCTTTAGAAAAAATAGCAGAGCTATTGAAGGAAGAAAAGACGGACTTGTTACCACATTTGACGAGACAGTTGGATTACCTGACTCGAGAAAGACAACATCTGGATACCTTAATTTCAACCTTACAAAAAACCATACAAGAACAAAAAGGAGAAATAAAAATGACCATTCAAGAAAAATTCACTGGATTTAGCTATCAAGACAATCAAAAATACCACCAAGAGGCGGTAGAAAAATATGGCCAGGAAGTCATGGACCAGGCTCTCGAGCGTCAAAAAGGACGAGAGGATGAAGCTACAACAGACTTTAATCAAATCTTTCAAGCCTTGGCACAAAATCTACAATCTGGTCTGCCGATAACAGCATCTGAAAACCAAGAGGAAGCAGCCAAACTCTTGCAAGCTATTCGTATATATGGATTTGACTGCTCTATGGAAGTCTTCGGTCATATCGGAAAAGGCTATGTCTATAATCCAGAGTTTAAGGAAAACATTGATAAGTTTGGACAGGGAACAGCCCAGTACACATCAGATGTTATTGCCCACTATGTAAGCACACAAACTCGATAAAACTCAAAGACTAAGCTATGACTGACAAATCCAGTAACAGAATTTTATACTTTTCGAAAATCTCTTCAAACTACGTCAGCTTTATCCGCAACCTCAAAGCTGTACTTTGAGCAGCCTGCGGCTAGCTTTCTAGTTTGCTCTTTGATTTTCATTGAGTATTAGTAGGAGGACACAGACCTAGCTTGAAGATTAGATAAGATAAAATCGGCGGAGTGTTCTCTGCCGATTTACTGTTATTTGAGTTGGTAAGACCAGTCTTCTCCATCCTTATAGTAAAAGAATTCACTGAGGTCCTCTTCGAGAAAAACACGAAGCATGTCAGACATATCCTCAGTAGCTAATTTTAGATGAGATAGATTTTCAAAATCCTCCCACCAGACATTTCCTTCGTCTGAAGATTGGAGCTCACCAGTAAAGTGTTCTGTTTTGTAAAAGAGGACAACATAACGATAGTCCTCGTCATCATACCAATCTTTGATACCACAGAGTTGAGGCTTAGAAATGGTCAGACCAGTTTCTTCCTTCACTTCGCGAATGACAGCATCGACAAAGGATTCGCCACGTTCAACATGACCACCAGGAAAAGTAATGCCAGGCCAGTCAGGGCTAATTCGGTCTTGAACTAGGACCTTGCCCCCATTTTTAATCATACACATGTTGACAAATTCGACTGATTCTCTTCTGCTCATATTATTTTTCCTATTTTGTTAGTAATTTTTCTACCACGTTTAACTTTCGCATGGTCAGATCAACGCCGAACAGTTTTTCAAGATAGTTGGTATTAAGCTTTTTTCGTTTTGCAGTTCTAGGGAGATAGAGGTAAAGACAATGGTTGCCGATACAAATTTCTTCTTCACCATAGTCACTATCCAATTTTTCAAATGGTAGACTTTGGATAGCATTCTGGAAAAGAATTATATGTATACGGTCATAAAGATAATGTTCTCCAAACGGATTTTCTTGGACAATTTTTGTAAAATCACTCTTATTTTTAATGACCATTTTCAAGTCGGCTCCGATTTTTCTTTTATTAGAGTATGGACTTGTTCTCGTATTTCTTCTATGGCTAAGTCGCTTTCAAGAATAATATTTCCACTTTGAATATAAGTTCGAACGTGTTGGAAACCAGCCTCTGCCAAGATATCTACCAGATAAGACATTTTAGGGATAGCATTTTGTCCATTCGGTGTAACACCTCTCAGTAAAATAATATGTTCCAAAATAGCTCCTTTCTTATCCAATATCTTTAGATACAATATCATTTATAGTTCTAGTTTGAGCCTGCCACCCAGCCAGTACAGAGGGCAGAAGTAATGTTAAAGCCCCCCGTATGGGCATTGATATCTAGTACTTCGCCAGCAAAGTGGAGTCCAGGTACTATCTTACTTTCCAGCGTTTTAGGATTGATTCCCTTGAGACTAACGCCACCTTTAGTTACAAAGGATTTGGCCAATGACATTTTGCCAGTTACAGGAATTTTAAGAGCCTTGATGGACTGGACAAGTTGGTCGCGTTCCTTTTCAGTTAGCTGTTTGACTTTTTCAGGATATCCTTGGACAAAAAATTCTGCCAAGCGTTCAGGGAGCAAGGTTTTTAAGGCATTTTTCAAGGATTTTTCACGGTTCTCTTCTAAAAAGTCGACTAATTCTCTCTCAGAAAGTTGTGATAAGACATCTAGAGAGAGAGAGTTTCCCCACCCTTGACAAAGCTAGACATGCGTAGTGCAGCAGGACCTGACAAACCAAAGTGGGTAAAGAGCAGGTCATGGGTGATGACGTGCTTACCATAGCTTAGGGTCACGTCGTCTAGGGAAATTCCCTGCAAGGCCTTATGCGGGAAATCAGTCAACAATGGGCTTTCAGCAGCTTCGAGTTCGGTAATAGTGTGTTTGAAATGGCGGGCGATTTCGTGACCAAAACCAGTAGAGCCAGTAGAAGGATAGGATTTTCCACCAGTTGTGACAATGAGTTTATCACAAGTAAAGGCTTGGTCTGCTGACTTGAGGACAAACTGGTCGTCAATCTTTTTAACAGAAACAATCTCTGTTTGAGTGGCAACTTGCCCACCTAGCTCAGTGATTTTCTTTTCCAAAGCTTCGATAATGGTCCGAGATTTGTCGCTGGCTGGAAAGACGCGGCCATGGTCTTCGACCTTGAGTTTTACGCCATTTTCAGTAAAAAAGTTGATGATATCATGGTTATCAAACTGGGAAAAGACACTGTATAGAAAGCGACCATTCCCAGGGATGCCAGCTAATAGTCATCTAGAGTTCCATTGTTGGTCACGTTACAGCGACCACCACCAGTACCAGCTAATTTTTTTCCGAGTTTTCGATTCTTTTCAGTGAGAAGTGTTTTCTGCCCATAAAAGCTACTGGAAATGGTAGCCATCATACCAGCAGGGCCTCCCCGATTACAATAGTGTCAAAATGTTTCATAAAAGTATTGTACCATAAAAAAACAAGAGATGATAAGTCATCTCCTGTTTGATTTATTAGTCAATTTCATATCCCATGAGGAGTCCACCTTCTTCTGCATAAAAACTGCAGAGCCCAGAGGTTGGGATAATCTTAATTTCAGCCTGTGGGAATTTTTCACGTAAGAGTTCTGAGAGTTGTTGGCAGAATTTATCATTACTGCGGTGAGCCATGACGATACGCCCACCAGCGTAACCAGCCTTGATTAACTCTTCATAAGCAGCTTGGAGGGACTTCTTAGCACCACGGGCTTTTTGGAGGAGTTCCAAGGTTCCAGTTTCACTTGCTTCCCCGACCATACGAATATTAAGGAGCCCAACAACTGTACCGATTAGCTTACTCAAGCGACCATTCTTAACGAGGTTATCAACCTTAGCGAGGACGAATAGTAACTTAGTTTTTTCTTGGTAGGCAGTAATAGCTTTAACCACTTCTTCAAAAGAAAGTCCTTGGTCAATCAAATCATTGATTTTCTCTACGATTAGATCAACTTCCCCACCAGCAGATAAACTATCAATGACATGAATCTGAGTATCAGGATGTTCTTCGAGATAGAGATTCTTAGCTAATTGAGCGCTGTTTTTGACTACCAGAAAGAGTTCCGGTAATGGTCACTACAAAAATATGGTTTGCACCTTCGAATGCTCGCAAGTAATCATCAGGGCTAGGACAAGCTGATTTTGAAGCTTCAGAAGTTGCATACATGGTTTCCATCATTTTGTCAATATCAAGACTAGCATCGTCAATAAAGACTTGATCAGCTACTTGAATGGTTAAGGGAACACTGATGAATTCAGTATCAATTGCTGGATTTGCCAGTTGACGATAATCACAACCAGAGTCAGCTACAATCTTCCAAGTCATAGAAATTCTCCATCTTTATCACTTATACATTGACAAAGGTTCTGTCTTTTTACAATTATATCATGAAAAATCTTAAAACAAAAGTCTCGTCACTCTGTTGTCACAAGTAGAAAGGAAGTGTTATGGCCGAACGAAGAATTTCTGAAAATTCACTTGAAAATCTCAGAAAATCAAACAAAGAATCCAATTTACTGACCAGAGAAGCTATCGAAACAGCTCTTTTGCAACTTTTGGAGAAGAAGGAGTTGGCTAAGATTAGCATTTCTGAGTTAGTCAAACGTGCTGGTGTTTCTCGTGCCGCCTTTTTATCGAAACTATGACTCCAAAGAAGAGATTTTTAGAAAGCGTCTTTAAACGCAGTGTCCATAATATCATGGAGCAGCTGAGTCATTACGATGTCAAAACAGATCTCTATCTGGTTTGGGTTCATCTCTTTCGTGAAGCCAGAAAAGAAGCCAAGGTTATTCAGCTTGCCCTGGACTATCACTTGAAAAAATCTTTTGTGCAAAGCCATGCAAGAGTTTTTTTAGAAAAAAATACTATGGAAAAATCAAAAGGAGTCAGCTCTTACCTGCATTCTTTTGGAGTTCTGCCATCGTATCAGTTTTTGCTTAAAATGGATCAAGGATGGAATGAAGGTTCCTGCTGAAAAAATCGCAGATTTACGCCTACCATTTTTCAAAAAATAGATCAGGAGGAGAGAAGTTATGACAGAAAAAAGACTGGCTTGGGATGAGTATTTTGCTGCTCAAGCCCTATTGATTGCCAATCGTTCAACCTGTAAACGCGCCAAGGTAGGAGCTGTTTTAGTCAAGGATAATAAGGTTATTTCAACAGGTTATAATGGCTCTGTATCAGGAACAGAGCATTGTATTGACCATGACTGTTTGGTGATTGAAGGTCACTGTGTCCGTACCCTTCATGCAGAGGTGAATGCTATTTTACAAGGAGCCGAACGTGGCGTTCCAAAAGGATTTACAGCTTACGTTACTCATTTTCCTTGTCTCAACTGCACCAAGCAATTGCTTCAGGTAGGATGTGAGCGTGTCGTTTATATTAACCAGTACCGTATGGACGATTACGCCCAGTATCTCTATCGTGAAAAAGGGACTGAGTTGACCCACTTACCGCTTGAGACAGTACAAGCAGCTCTTCAAGAAGCTAACTTGATTTAAAAATTAAAAAAGATGGTTTTAGAAGGATTTTTTTAAACCATTTTTTTGATATAATAAGAAGAATAAATTGAAAGAAGGAATTCAGAAAATGGGAAAACTTGAAGTCATTAATCATCCACTCATTCAACACAAATTGTCAATCTTGCGTCGTACAGACACTTCTACAAAAGCTTTTCGTGAGTTAGTAGATGAAATTGCTATGTTGATGGGATATGAAGTACTTCGTGATCTTCCGCTTGAAGACGTTGGAAATCGAAACACCTATCACAAAAAAACAGTTCAAAAACAATTGGCTGGTAAAAAATTGGCAATTGTTCCAATCTTGCGTGCAGGTATCGGGATGGTCGATGGACTATTAAGCTTGGTTCCAGCAGCAAAAGTTGGACATATCGGTATGTATCGTGACGAAGAAACTCTTCAACCGGTAGAATACTTGGTTAAATTACCTGAAGATATCGACCAACGTCAAATTTTTTGTGGTTGACCCTATGCTTGCAACTAGGTGGTTCTGCAATCTTGGCTGTTGATTCCCTCAAAAAACGTGGAGCATCAAACATCAAATTTGTCTGCCTTGTATCTGCTCCAGAAGGTGTAAAAGCTCTTCAAGAAGCTCACCCAGATGTAGAAATCTTTACAGCAGCTTTGGATGAACGCTTGAACGAACATGGCTATATCGTTCCAGGTCTTGGTGACGCAGGAGACCGCTTTGTTCGGTACTAAGTAAGAATAAAGAATAGAGAAATTTGACATGGGAATCGATTGGGAAGAGATTTTTGAGGGTAGAAGAGAATATCGCCGAGGCTTACGATGATTTAGTTAATGAAGCCATGGATGATTATCTAGATGAGTCAGATGAATGGCAACGTAGTAATAACGGCCATTATGTCGTTGGTGTTTGGAATGGAAGAAAGTTCGTTTTAAAACATAAATGGTGTAATCATGAATTTTCTGAACAAGAAATAGATGATTTATTAAGTGGCAAAAGAAATTCGCTTTCGATGTACTGTGACTAAAAATGAGCAGGATGTTATTGGGAAATTGGAGCATTTAGGAATACAAGGGAACTAAGTATGTAGGTTTTTTTCTCCTTCTAATTGGAAAAAGTAATTTTCATCACTTAATTTAAAAAGTATATATGAAAATATATCAAAAATTTGACCTTTTTTGACCAAAAGTATTATAATAGTCATAACTTCAGTCATGTGACTAACAAAAATAAAAGTTAAAAGGAGAAATCAATGATTCCTGTAGTTATTGAACAAACAAGTCGTGGAGAACGTTCATATGACATTTACTCACGTCTTTTAAAAGATCGTATCATCATGTTGACTGGACCAGTCGAAGACAATATGGCCAACTCAGTTATCGCCCAATTGCTTTTCTTGGATGCCCAAGATAGTACAAAAGATATTTACCTTTATGTGAATACTCCGGGTGGTTCTGTATCAGCCGGTTTGGCAATCGTTGATACTATGAACTTTATCAAGGCAGATGTCCAAACCATCGTTATGGGGATGGCTGCTTCAATGGGAACAATTATTGCCTCAAGTGGAGCAAAGGGCAAACGTTTCATGCTTCCAAATGCAGAATACATGATTCACCAACCGATGGGTGGTACAGGTGGTGGTACACAGCAAACAGATATGGCCATTGCTGCTGAACACTTGCTTAAAACTCGTAAGACTTTGGAGCAAATTCTTGCAGATAATTCTGGTAAATCAGTTGAGCAAATCCATGCAGATGCTGAACGTGATTACTGGATGAGCGCTCAAGAAACACTTGAATATGGTTTCATTGATGCAATCATGGCTAATAATTCTTTGAATTAATCTTTTGAAGCAAACTCGACTGAGTTTGCTTTTTTTGATATAATAGTAAGAAGATTGTTAGAAGGAAGTTGTAATATGTTTCAAAAAGAGAATCGGTCTGGTCTGATTATCTACCTATACTATAATCGTGATGCAAAAAAACTCGATCATTATGGTGATATTTGTTACCACTCTAAAAAACACCGTTATCTGCAACTGTATGTCCCAACAGAAGAAGTGGAAGAACTGGTTAGCCGTTTAGGAAAAGAGAGATTTATCAAAAAAGTGCGACGATGTCATATCCAAGAATTGGAAACTCCCTTTGTTGGTAGTCTCTACAGAAATAACGAAAACGTTATCATGTAAAAATTAAGATAAATGTGTTGACAATTTTCAGATAATTCGGTATATTCTTAACATGCTATTTATTTAAGAAATAAGGAGACAAAAAAGATGAAGAAAAAATTTGCCTTATCACTTGTAGCTCTTGCAAGTGTAGCTGTTTTAGCAGCTTGTGGAGAAGTGAAGACAGGAGCTTCAAATTCAACTGGTAACCCAGTGGATGAGAAAGTCGTAAAAATCGGTTTCAACTTTGAAGAAACTGGTGCTGCAGCATCTACGGTACATCTGAGCAAAAGGGTGCTCAACTTGCAGTTGATGAAATCAACGCAGCAGGTGGTATCGATGGAAAACAGATCGAAGTAGTCGACAAAGATAACAAATCTGAAACTGCTGAAGCTGCTTCTGTTTCAACAAACCTTGTGACTCAATCTAAAGTAGCAGCTATCGTAGGACCTGCAACTTCAGGTGCAACTGCAGCAGCAGTAGCAAATGCTACACTAGCTGGGGTTCCATTGATTTCTCCAAGTGCTACTCAAGATGGTTTGACAAAAGGTCAAGATTTCCTTTTCATCGGAACATTCCAAGATAGCTTCCAAGGAAAAATCATTTCTAACTATGTTACAAACAAGTTGAACGCTAAGAAAGTTGTCTTGTATACTGATAACTCAAGCGACTACGCTAAAGGAATTGCAAAATCATTCCGTGATTCGTTCTCAGGCGAAATCGTAGCAGATGAAACGTTTGTATCAGGTGACACTGACTTCAAGCAGCTTTTGACAAAAAAATCAAAGATAAAGACTTTGATGCAATCGTATTGCCAGGTTACTACACAGAAGCTGGTAAGATTGTAAACCAAGCTCGTGGTATGGGAATTGATAAACCAATCGTTGGTGGTGACGGATTTAACGGTGCAGAGTTTGTTCAACAAGCAACAGCCGAACGCGCATCAAATATCTACTTCATCTCAGGATTCTCAACTACTGTTGATGTATCAGATAAAGCAAAAGCCTTCCTTGAAGCTTACCGTGCAAAATACAACGAAGATCCTTCAACATTTGCAGCTCTTGCTTATGACTCAGTTTACCTTGTAGCTAATGCAGCAAAAGGTGCAAAAACTTCAGTTGATATCAAGAACAATCTTGCTAAAACACAAAACTTTGAAGGTGTTACAGGTCAAACAAGCTTTGATGCAGATCACAACACTGTGAAAACAGCCTTCATGATGACCATGAATAATGGTAAAGTAGAAGCGGCAGAAGTCGTAAAACCATAATTATAGATACAGGAAATGGGGAATGAGCTTTTACTCACTCCCTGTTTCGGTGTTTATGAAAGGATTATTTTTATAAAAAAATCCTAAAAATAAAAACTTAGAAAGAGTGAACCATATGCTTCAACAACTTGTCAATGGTCTAATCTTGGGGAGTGTCTATGCGCTGCTAGCCCTAGGTTATACTATGGTTTATGGAATTATCAAGCTCATTAACTTTGCCCACGGTGATATTTATATGATGGGTGCTTTCATGGGTTATTTCTTGATTAATTCCTTTGCAATTAAATTTCTTTGTAGCCTTGATCTTATCGATGATCGGAACGGCAATTCTCGGTGTTATCATTGAGTTTCTTGCTTATCGTCCATTACGTCATTCAACTCGTATCTCTGTATTGATTACAGCCATCGGGGTTTCCTTCTTACTGGAGTATGGGATGGTCTATCTGGTAGGCGCCAATACACGTGCCTTCCCTCGCACAATCCAAACAGTTCGTTATGACTTGGGACCAATTAGTTTAACAAATATTCAATTGTTGATTTTGGACTGTCTCACTTGTTTTGATGGTTCTTCTACAACTCATCGTGCAAAAACCAAGATGGGGAAAGTTTATGCGTGCCGTTTCTGTAGATAGTGATGCTGCTCAGCTGATGGGGATTAACGTGAACCGTACAATCAGTTTCACCTTTGCATTGGGCTCAGCTCTAGCTGGTGCAGCGGGTGTCTTGATTGCACTTTACTATAACTCTCTTGAGCCATTGATGGGAATGACTCCAGGTATTAAATCATTTGTGGCTGCCGTTCTTGGTGGTATCGGAATCATCCCTGGTGCAGCTCTGGGTGGCTTTGTTATTGGTCTTTTGGAGACATTTGCTACTGCCTTCGGAATGTCAGATTTCCGTGATGCCATCGTGTATGGAATCTTGCTCTTAATCTTGATTGTTCGTCCAGCTGGTATCCTCGGTAAGAATGTGAAAGAGAAGGTGTAAACAATGAAAGAAAATTTAAAAGTTAATATTCTATGGTTATTCCTTTTGTTGCTTGGATATGGTTTGATTAGCCTATTGGTTTCAGTAGGAGTCTTGAACCTTTTCCATATTCAGATTATTGAACAAATCGGTATCAATATTATTCTAGCAGTAGGTCTTAACCTAATCGTTGGGTTCTCTGGTCAGTTTTCACTTGGACATGCTGGATTTATGGCTATTGGTGCCTATGCAGCAGCTATTATTGGTTCTAAATCTCCAACCTATGGTGCATTCTTTGGAGCTATGTTGCTCGGTGCCATTATTGCTGGTTTGGTTGCCTTGGTAGTTGGAATTCCGACCCTACGTTTGAAAGGGGATTATCTCGCGGTTGCGACACTTGGTGTTGCTGAAATTATTCGTATCTTCATTATTAATGGTGGAAGCCTTACAAACGGTGCTGCTGGTATTTTGGGGATTCCTAACTTTACAACTTGGCAAATGGTATATTTCTTTGCTGTGATTACAACGATTGCCACTCTCAATTTCCTTCGCAGTCCTATCGGACGTTTAACCTTATCAGTTCGTGAAGATGAGATTGCTGCTGAGTCAGTAGGGGTAAATACTACAAAAATTAAAATCATTGCTTTTGTTTTTGGTGCTGTTACTGCAAGTATCGCAGGTACTCTTCAGTCAGGATTTATTGGATCAGTCGTACCAAAAGATTATACGTTTATCAACTCTATCAATGTCTTGATTATCGTTGTATTTGGTGGTTTAGGATCCATTACAGGGGCAATTGTTGCTGCAATCGTGCTTGGAATCTTGAACATGCTCCTTCAAGACGTGGCCAGCGTTCGTATGATTATCTATGCTTTGGCCTTAGTACTCGTTATGATCTTCAGACCAGGTGGTCTTCTTGGGACATGGGAATTGAGCCTATCACGTCTCTTTAAAAAAGGTAAGAAGGAGGGACAAAACTAATGGCATTGCTTGAAGTAAAAAATTTAACCAAACATTTTGGTGGTCTGACAGCCGTTGGGGACGTCACTCTCGAATTGAACGAAGGTGAACTTGTTGGTTTGATTGGACCGAATGGTGCTGGAAAAACAACCCTCTTCAACTTGTTGACAGGTGTTTATGAACCAAGCGAAGGGACAGTAACCTTGGATGGTCACTTGTTAAATGGCAAGCAACCCTATAAAATCGCATCTCTTGGTTTAGGGCGTACCTTCCAAAATATCCGCCTTTTTAAGGACTTGACAGTTTTGGATAACGTTCTGATTGCATTTAGTAATCATCATAAACAACATGTTTTTGCGAGTTTCTTGCGCTTACCAGCTTTTTATAAGAATGAAAAAGAATTGAAAGCTAAAGCCTTAGAATTACTAAAAATCTTTGATTTGGATGGAGATGCTGAAACTCTAGCTAAAAATTTAGCCTATGGTCAACAACGTCGTTTGGAAATTGTTCGTGCTCTTGCTACAGAACCTAAAATCCTTTTCTTGGATGAGCCTGCAGCGGGTATGAATCCACAAGAAACTGCAGAATTGACTGAGTTGATTCGTCGCATCAAGGATGAATTCAACATTACTATCATGCTGATTGAACATGATATGAACTTGGTTATGGAAGTTACTGAGCGTATCTATGTTCTTGAGTACGGTCGTTTGATTGCTCATGGAACACCAGATGAAATCAAGAGTAATAAACGTGTTATCGAAGCTTATCTAGGAGGTGAAGCCTAATGTCTATGTTAAAAGTTGAAAACCTCTCAGTACACTACGGTATGATTCAAGCTGTACGTGATGTGAGCTTTGAAGTAAACGAAGGAGAAGTTGTTTCCCCTTATCGGTGCCAACGGGGCTGGTAAAACAACCATCCTTCGTACCTTGTCAGGACTTGTTCGTCCAAGTTCTGGTAAAATTGAATTTTTGGGACAAGAAACCAAAAGATGCCTGCACAAAAAAATTGTGGCATCAGGACTTTCTCAAGTACCAGAAGGACGTCACGTCTTCCCTGGTTTGACAGTTATGGAAAAACTTGGAGATGGGAGCCTTTCTTAAGAAAAATCGTGAAGAGAATCAGCAAATTTGAAGAAAGTCTTTTCACGTTTTCCTCGTCTGGAAGAACGTAAAAACCAAGATGCAGCTACCCTTTCTGGTGGTGAACAGCAGATGCTTGCTATGGGACGTGCGCTTATGTCAACGCCTAAGCTTCTTTTGTTAGATGAACCATCAATGGGGCTTGCACCAATTTTCATCCAAGAAATTTTTGATATCATCCAAGATATTCAAAAACAAGGTACAACTGTTCTTTTGATCGAGCAAAATGCCAATAAAGCACTTGCCATCGCCGATCGAGGCTATGTTCTTGAGACAGGAAATATTGTCCTATCAGGAACAGGAAAAGAACTCGCAGCATCAGACGAAGTCAGAAAAGCATATCTAGGTGGCTAAAAAAGGTCTGGGGACCTTTTTAGTCGGCGGATAAGGATTACGTAGTAATCTTCGTATAGTCTGAGAGACTAGTTTAGGTTGCGGATAGAGATTGCTTGGTAATCATCAGAACCAGTGGATTGTTTTAGTTTGCAGGAAAGATTACCAAACAAATTACATAATCATAAGATTGAGGGCTCTAATCTAGGGCTCTTTTTATAGTATTTCAGAGTTTTCAGAATCTTGAAAAAGAGATGAAAGCGTTTGATTGATTTTCGTAAAAAGTGTATAATAAAGCTATAAACATAAAGGAGAGTTCCTATGGCAGTTAAAGATTTTATGACACGAAAGGTCGTATATATTAGCCCAGATACGACTGTAGCATATGCAGCAGACTTGATAAAAGCGAACAAGGTTTGCATCGTCTTCCTGTTATTGAAAATGATAAATTAGTTGGTCTAGTAACAGAAGGAACAATTGCTGAAGCCAGTCCATCAAAAGCAACGAGTCTTTCAATCTTTGAGATGAATTACTTGCTCAATAAAACAAAAGTAAAAGACGTCATGATTCGTGATGTTGTAACTGTCTCCAGGTTATGCAAGTTTGGAAGATGCAACCTACCTTATGCTGAAAAATAAGATTGGAATCTTGCCAGTTATTGATAATGGACAAGTCTATGGTGTCATTACTGACCGTGATGTATTCAGAGCATTTCTTGAAATTTCTGGTTATGGCGAAGAGGGAATCCGTGTTCGTTTTATCACAGAAAATGAAGTTGGGGTACTTGGTAAGATTGTTTCTTTAATCGTTGAGGAAAATCTAAATATTTCTCATACTGTTAATATTCCACGTAAAGATGGTAAGATTGTTATCGAAGTTCAAATTGAGGGAACGGTTGATCTAGCTACCTTTAAACAGAAATTTGAATCTGAGAATATTCAGGTTGAAGAAATTACACAAACTTCTGCAAAAAAACTGTAAAAAATAAAATAGAAGTAGTTTTTACTTGCGAAAAAATCTAGTATAATAATTTATTGTGAGCAAACCTCACTTACCCCTTTGCAAAGTCTTGGGGTCATTAGACCAAAAGGAGGAAACATATCAATGGCTAAATACGAAATTCTTTTATATCATTCTGTCCAAACATTGAAGAAGAAGCGAAAAACGCTTTGGTAGCACGTTTTTGACTCTATCTTGACTGACAACGGTGCAACTGTTGTTGAATCAAAAACATGGGAAAAACGTCGTCTTGCATACGAAATCCAAGATTTCCGCGAAGGACTTTACCACATCGTTAACGTTGAAGCAAACGATGATGCAGCTCTTAAAGAGTTTGACCGTCTTTCAAAAATCAACGCTGACATTCTTCGTCACATGATCGTCAAAACTGACGCGTAAGAAGGTAGATTATGATTAACAATGTTGTACTTGTAGGGCGTATGACTCGTGACGCTGAGTTGCGTTATACCCCATCAAATGTAGCAGTTGCGACTTTTACTCTTGCAGTAAACCGTACATTTAAGAGTCAAAATGGCGAACGTGAGGCTGATTTTATCAATGTCGTTATGTGGCGTCAACAGGCTGAGAACCTTGCTAACTGGGCTAAAAAAGGCTCACTTATCGGGGTGACAGGTCGTATCCAGACTCGTAGTTACGATAACCAGCAAGGACAACGTGTCTACGTGACGGAAGTCGTGGCTGAGAATTTCCAAATGTTGGAAAGCCGTAGTGTGCGTGAAGGACATACTGGTGGAGCTTATTCTGCACCAAGTTCAAACTATTCAGCACCTACCAATCAGTGCCTGACTTTTCACGTGATGAAAATCCATTCGGAACAACTAATCCTTTGGATATTTCAGATGATGATTTACCATTCTAATGGACAATTAATACTATAAAGGAGAAAAAACATGGCTCAACAACGTCGTGGCGGATTCAAACGCCGTAAAAAAGTTGATTACATCGCAGCAAACAAAATTGAATATGTTGATTACAAAGATACTGAGCTTCTTAGCCGTTTCGTTTCAGAACGTGGGAAAATCCTTCCTCGTCGTGTAACAGGAACTTCAGCTAAAAACCAACGTAAAGTAACAACAGCTATCAAACGCGCTCGCGTAATGGCTTTGATGCCTTTCGTAAACGAAGATTAAAGAAAAGACCCCTGACGGGTCTTTTTCACGAGCATAGAAAGTAGGGCTCTTTGTCAACTGTAGTGGGTTGATGAAAAGTTATAACCTGGAGAGGACCAACATGGTTCTCTCTTTTTGATATTCAAAGCAATGAGGATTCTAGTTTTAAAGTTTTTCAAAGTTCCGGAAGCCAAAAGCATTGCGCTTGATGACCTTAATGAGGTTATTGGTAGCCTCTAGTTTCGCGTTTGAGTAGGGCAGTTCCAGTGCGTTCATGATTTTGTCCTTGTCTTTCAAAAAGGTCTTAAAAACAGTTTGAAAAATAGGATTTACACAAGAAATCGTTTCTTCAATCAGTTCAAAGAAATTGTCTGTTTGTTTCTCTTGGAAATGAAACAGTAATAGTTGATAGAGTTCATAGTGCTTTCTAAGTTCTTGAGAGTATGCAAGGAGCTTTTCGAGAATCTCATTATTGGTCAAGTGTGAGCGAAAAGTAGGGCGATAAAAACGTCTATCACTAAGTTTACGGCTATCCTGTTGAATGAGTTTCCAGTAACGTTTTAATGCTTTATATTCGTGCGATTTACGATCAAAACGATTCATGATTTGGATACGAAGACGATCTCATAGCTCGACTGGAGATGTTGGACACTGAAAGCGGGTCGAGAACGATTTTAGCATTAGGAAAAAGTTTTCTGGCAATATCGTAATAGGGACTAAACATATCCATTGTAATGACTTTCACGCGACTTCTCACCTGACTAGAATAACGAAGAAAATGATTGCGAATAGTCGCTTGAGTTCGTCCATCCAGAATAGTTATGATCTTTCTGGAATCAAAATCCTGTGCAATGAAAACTCATCTTACCTTTCTTGAAGCTGTATTCATCCCAAGATATGGAGTTGGAAGGAAAGATAAATCTGTCTTGAATTTGAATTCTTTCAATTTACGAATGACTGTCGAAGTAGAGACAGATAGACTTTCTGCTGATAGCCGTCATAGGGACTTTCTCGATTAATTTTTGAGTGATTTTTCTGGTTGACGATGGTCGCGATTTGGTGATTCTTTTTGACTAAGGAAGTCTCTGCGACAGTTATTTTTCCCGCAGACTTTTACAACGGAAACGGCGTTTTTCTCAATCGAATGAGTGTCTTATAGCCTGCACACTTAGATAGGGATTTTAGATTCTTTCTGGAAGTCAGATTTAGTCATTTGCCCTAGGCAGTGATGACACTTAGGAGCAGGATAATCTAGCTTAGCGATGACTTCTTTTATGAGTTCCAGCATCAAGATAATCCAAGATTTTTGATGTTCTTGTCTTTAATTCCGAGTAAGTTTGTGATAAAAATTTAATTGTTCCATAAGATTCTTTTCTAATGATGGTTTGGTCGCTTTTTCATTATAGGTCTTATGGGACTTTTTTTCTCTAATCAAAATAGGCTCCATAATTCCTATGGTGGTTTTACCCACTACAGAAATTATAGAGCCGAAATGTGAAAGCGAGTTGAGGTCCGAGGGACCTCTTTTTCAGACCCGTTTGGGTCTCAGGTCCAGTGGACTTTTTTTCACGAGCCTTGAAATGAGAAAGCGAGTTGGGTCCGGGTAGCCTTTCTTTTTCACGAGTTTTGAAATGAAAGAGCGAGTTTGGGTCCGAGTGGCCCTCTTTTTCATGAACTTGAAAAACAAGAAAGCGAATTAAAAACTCGGTGGGCTCTCACGAGCTTTAGAAATTAGAGAGCGAGTTTGGGTCCAGTGGATCTCTTTTTCATGAGCTTTAAAAATAAGAAAGCGAATTAAGACCCTGACGGGTCTTTTTTCACGAGCATGGAAAAATGAGAGCGAGTTTGGGTCCAGTGGACCTCTTTTTCACGAGATAGTTTTTCTGATCTTGGCGTGCTATAATGGTAATAGAAAGAGTAAAGGTGGGTAAGTCAAAGATGAATTGTCACGATTAGAAATATGATTAAGTCTGATATTGAATCCTTATCTCATGGATTTATGAATCAAGGTTGGCCTGGAAGAGAGGAAATTTTAGCTAGATATTTTCTGGAACAGGAAAGTGGGGAGAGAAGTCTTAGTTGCAGAGATTGATGGTGCTGTAGCGGGCTACATTGCCATTTTTGCCCTCTGCTACAAACATGGTCCTTTTGCAGAAGTCTATCCAGAATTATCAGATTTTAATGTGTTTGAGCCTTTTCGAAATCAAGGGATTGGGAATCAACTGCTAGAAGAAGCAGAAAAACGAGTCAAGTTTGTTTCGAGTAAGGTCACTCTTGGTGTAGGTTTGCACTTAGGCTATGGCCCTGCCCAGAGATTGTATATCAGACGGGGCTACATTCCAGATGGGACAGGTGTCTGGTATCGAAATCAACCCTTGGAAATGAATGCAACTAGCCAAAATAATGATGATTTGGTTTTGTATCTAGTAAAGGAATTCGGATAAGAGACAAGGATTTTATTGGGGATGTGGGATTTCTCTACTTTATGGTATAATGGAAAGAGTGAATTGAAGGAGGTAATGAGATGGATGCGAAATTAAGATATAAGGCAAAAAAGATAAAGATTATTTTTTTTGATATTGATGATACTTTGCGAAACTCAAAGACTGGTTTTATCCCAACCTCAATTCCAACAGTATTTCAACAATTACGTGAAAAAGGTATTTTGACTGGGATTGCGACTGGTCGTGGGATTTTCGGTGTCGTGCCAGAAATTCGCGAACTTAAACCTGACTTTTTTGTTACTCTGAATGGTGCCTATATTGAGGATAAAAAAGGCAATGTGATTGATAGTAACAAAATCTCTAAAGATAAGGTTGAAACCTATATTGCTTGGACCAAGGAAGTTGGGATTGACTATGGTTTAGTTGGTAGTCATACTGCTAAACTCTCTACTAGAACCGAGTTGATTAGTGAGGCCATTGATCCAATTTATCCCGAGTTAGATGTAGATCCTGATTTTTATGAAAAAGAAGACATCTATCAGATGTGGACTTTTGAGGAGCGGGGAGATGATTTGATCTTGCCTGATACTTTGGCATCGACTTTACGTATGGTACGTTGGCATGAACATTCGTCAGATGTGGTACCAATTTCAGGTTCAAAAGCAGCTGGTGTAGCAAAAGTTGTAGAACATTTAGGTCTTAAACCTGAGAATGTCATGGTCTTTGGGGATGGACTGAACGATTTGGAGCTTTTTGATTATGCAGGTGTCAGCATTGCCATGGAAATATCTCATGAAAAAATCAAAGAAAAAGCAGATTATATTACAAAAACATTAGAAGAGGATGGCATTTTTGATGCCTTAGAAGGATTTGGTATGGTAGAAAAAGAATTACATTTGCCACAAGTAGACATTGAAACAGTAGATGGTCCGATTGCGACTATTAAGACAAATCATGGAGACTTGCGTATCAAGCTCTTCCCTGAACAGGCTCCCAAAACAGTTGCCAACTTTATTGCTCTGTCTAAAGACGGTTACTATGATGGTGTGATTTTCCACCGCATTATTAAAGACTTTATGATTCAAGGTGGAGATCCAACTGGTACTGGTATGGGTGGCGAATCTATCTATGGTGAGTCATTTGAAGACGAATTTTCAGAAGAACTTTACAATATCCGTGGAGCCCTTTCTATGGCCAATGCTGGACCAAATACTAACGGTAGCCAGTTCTTTATCGTGCAAAATCAACACTTGCCATACTCTAAGAAAGAAATTGCTCGTGGTGGTTGGCCAGAGCCAATTGCGGAGATTTATGCAGAACAAGGTGGAACTCCTCACCTTGATCGTCGTCACACAGTTTTTGGACAGCTTGCAGATGAAGCTTCTTATGAAGTTCTGGATGCTATCGCAGGGAGTTGAGACAGGTGCAATGGACAAGCTTTCAGTTGAAGATGTCGTCATCGAAACGATTGAAATCGAGGACTAAGATGAAAATAGGTGATAAGCTAACAGGGCGAATTACAGGGATTCAGTCTTATGGAGCCTTTGTGGAGTTAGAGACTGGTATCACAGGCTTGATTCATATTTCTGAAATTCGTACAGGATTTATTGAGAATATCTATGATGTACTGAAAATCGGTGAAGAAGTTCAAGTCCAGGTTGTCGATTTGGACGAATATACAGGAAAGCAAGTCTTTCTATTCGGACTTTGGAAGAAGAGAAACATCAATTACCGAGACGGAGACGTTTTTCAAGTGACCGTGTCAAATACGGATTTGCTCCTTTGGCTCGCATGATGCCTATCTGGACCAAGGAAGCTATCTCTAATCTAAATAAGAAAAAGTCTTAATTGATTTTTTCTCTCTTGAAATGTTAATATAGTTTGTTATAATAGAAGTATGGTAGAAGAATTATTAAAATCAGGAGAGAGAATCAACCAGCTCTTTTCTACAGATATTAAGATTATTCAAAATAGAGAGGTTTTCAGCTATTCGGTGGATAGTGTCCTTTTGTCACGCTTTCCTCGCTTTCCTAAAAATGGCTTGATAGTGGATTTTTGTGCGGGTAATGGAGCTGTTGGCCTTTTTGCCAGCAGCCGGACCAAGGCTAAAATCCTGTCTGTCGAAATCCAGGAAAGATTGGCGGATATGGCTGAAAGATCTGTTCGTTTAAATGGCTTAGAAGAACAGATGCAGGTCATTTGTGATGATTTGAAAAATATGTCTGCTTACATTCAGGGGAGTAAGGTTGATTTGATTTTATGCAACCCTCCCTATTTTAAGGTGGACCCAAATTCTAATCTGAACGAGAGTGAGCACTATTTGTTGGCTCGGCACGAAATTACGACCAATCTTAAGGAAATCTGCCGTAGTGCTCAAAGTATTCTCAAATCCAATGGGCGTTTAGCCATGGTCCATCGTCCTGATCGATTGTTAGATATTTTAGAAACGCTTCAACAACACAATTTGGCTCCAAAGCGTCTGCAATTTGTATACCCTAAACGGGAGAAAGAAGCCAATATGCTTTTGATTGAGGCTATCAAGGACGGCTCCACTAGTGGTTTTAAGGTTCTGCCACCACTCATTGTTCATAATGATGATGGTTCCTATACTCCAGAAATTCAAGAAATCTATTATGGATCATAAAGCTTATATGTATGTAGTTGAGTGTCGGGATGGTTCCTACTATACTGGTTATACAACGGATGTCAAGAAACGTGTCGCTGTCCACAATAGTGGGAAAGGTGCCAAGTACACACGAGCTCGGTTGCCAGTAAAACTCATCTATGCTCAAGGTTTCGATAGTAAAGAAGAAGCCATGTCGGCTGAGGCCCTTCTCAAACGTAAGAAGAGAGCGCAAAAGGAAAGATTTTTATCTGAAAACCAAGAGGAAAATTTACTCGGTCATTTTGAAGAGTAGAGGGGAGTTCTTTGACTCCTCTTACTTTTGTCAAAAATTATGCTACAATAAAGAGAATAAAGAAACGAGGTATTATCATGTCTAAGATTCTAGTATTTGGTCACCAAAATCCAGATTCAGATGCTATCGGTTCATCTGTAGCCTTTGCTTATCTTGCAAAAGAAGCTTATGGTTTGGATACAGAAGCGGTGGCTCTTGGAACTCCAAATGAAGAAACAGCTTTCGTATTGAACTATTTTGGTGTTGAAGCGCCACGCGTTATCACATCTGCTAAAGCAGAAGGTGCAGAACAAGTTATCTTGACTGACCACAATGAATTCCAACAATCAGTTTCAGATATTGCTGAAGTAGAAGTATACGGTGTGGTGGATCACCACCGTGTGGGCTAACTTTGAAACTGCAAGCCCACTTTACATGCGCTTGGAGCCAGTTGGATCAGCATCATCTATCGTTTACCGCATGTTCAAAGAGCATGGCGTAGCTGTTCCAAAAGAAATTGCAGGTTTGATGCTTTCAGGTTTGATTTCAGATACCCTTCTTTTGAAATCTCCAACAACACACCCATCTGATAAGGTGATTGCGCCTGAATTGGCTGAATTGGCTGGTGTGAACTTGGAAGAATACGGTCTTGCTATGCTCAAGGCTGGTACAAACTTGGCAAGCAAATCTGCTGAAGAATTGATTGACATCGATGCGAAGACTTTTGAATTGAACGGAAATAAGGTTCGTGTGGCTCAAGTGAACACAGTTGATATTGCTGAAGTCTTGGAACGCCAAGCTGAAATCGAAGCAGCCATCCAAGCCGCAAATGCAGCTAACGGCTACTCTGACTTTGTCTTGATGATTACAGACATCGTCAACTCAAACTCAGAAATTTTGGCTCTTGGTGCTAATATGGACAAGGTAGAAGCAGCTTTCAACTTCAAACTTGAAAACAACCACGCTTTCCTTCCAGGTGCTGTTTCACGTAAGAAACAAGTGGTACCACAATTGACTGAAAGCTTTAATGCATAATCATAGATGGGAAAGCCCATTGTTAAAAAGGAGTTTCGGCTCCTTTTTTGCTAGGAGAGAAGTATGTTAGAAAATGGCGATTTGATTTTTGTAAAAGATGATTCGGATATAGGACAGGCCATCCAGGAATCTACTGGTCACTATAGCCATGTAGCCATCTTTTTAGACGAGAAGGTCTATCATTCTAGTGGGAAAGCTGGTGTTGTTTGTCAGGAACCAAGATATTTCTTCGAATCAGATTGTCTGTACGATATCTATAGCTATCCAAAGATAGATATTCAAAAGGTAAAGAAAGAGCAGTCCAGCATCTGGGAGCTTCTTATAATTTTTCTTTTTATCCAGATGGAGATGGTTATTACTGTTCCCAGTTCATTACTGAACTACTTCCTATTTTTGAGCCCATTTCCATGAAGTTTGGTGATGATATACAGGAAATCAGTGATTTCTGGAGAGAATATTATCGAGATTTGGGGCTTCCTGTACCTCTGAATCAGTCTGGCACTAACCCGAGTCAATTAGCAGCATCACCACTTTTAGTTTGTAAAGAAAGGAATCTTCATGATTCAGATTTTTAATCCATCTCGCTTGACGCGACAATCATTCTTTAGAGATTTGGTAGACTATCTTGATCAGCATGACGATGTTATCCTCCGTGAAATCAAGGCTCAGTTTCCAGAGGTCGCAGTTGACAAGCTCTTGGAGGAATACATTAAAGCGGGTTTGATTTTGAGAGAAAACAAACGCTATTATCTCAATCTTCCCTTTCTAGAATCTACAGAATCTCTTGAACTAGACCAAGAAATCTTTGTGAGAGATGATAGTCCAATCTATCAAGAAATCCTGGAGAAAGATTTTAAGACAGAATTGCGCAATCAAACCAATGCAGCTATTTTAGAAGAGCACACCGATTTTGCAAGAGAAAAGATGACCTTGTCTAATTACTTTTACAAGGTCAAACACCAGTATCCGCTTACAAATGAACAGCAGAGACTGTATGAAATTTTAGGGGACGTAAATCCTGAGTATGCCCTCAAGTATATGACAACCTTTTTGCTCAAGTTCCTCAAAAAAAGATCAACTCATGCAGAAACGCAGAGATATTTTCGTTGATAGCCTAGTCTTATTAGGTTACATCGTTCAAAATGAAGATGGAAAATATGAGTTGACTGTAGAATTTGATAAAGAAAGATTCATCTTTAGAAAAAAATAGAAGAGAGAGTGGGACAGAAATCGGTAATTCGTTAGAATTCGATTTCGTCGTCCCACCTCCGCACAGTTGAGTAGGGCTGTAAAAGCTGATGAAATCAGCGTAGTAAAGCCCACTCAACCACTGCGTCTTGCTCGGCAATCCAAAGACAATTGAGAGGCTAGGACTTTTGTCCCAGCCTCTTCTTTAATATACTATAGATAACGTTCTGCAACAGCAGCATCACCTGGATAGTCTTCTTTCTTACCTTGGATGATTTGGTAGCAGTCAGCTCCTTTACCAGCGATAATGACAGCATCCAGTTCTTGATCTGTAACAGACATCGCAGCCTTGATAGCTTGCTCACGGTCAGCAATCTTTTCAACAGGATGATGGATATAGCTACTGATTTCATCTGCAATGGCCATCGGATCTTCGTAGTTTGGATCATCAGCCGTTAGAAAGACTTGAATTTCAGGGTGCTGATTGAGAAGAAGTCCAAAGTCCTTACGACGGCTTTCTCCCTTGTTTCCAGTAGAACCAAGAACTAAAGCAATTTTTCCAGTTTGATGAGTTTCAACAACTGAAATCAGTTTTTTCAAGCTGTCACCATTGTGGGCATAGTCAATGAAAACTTTAGCACCATTTTTCTGAGTGAGGACTTCCATACGGCCAGGGACACGAGTTGTCGCGATCCCTTTTTTAATGTCTTCCAGACTAGCACCTAAACGAAGGCAGGCAAGTCCGGCTGCGACAGCATTTTCTTGGTTAAAGTGTCCAATCAACTGGATATCATAATCGCCAGCTAATTTACCAGTAGCTGAGAAGCTAAAGGCTTTGGAGTTTTCGATCTGGTTATTTGACTGGCTACCGTAGAAGTCATGCTCTTGGTTCTCAACTTGTTCTTTTAGAACAGAGAAGTGGTCCATATCGCTATTAATGATAACTGCTCGGCTATTTTTCATCAAGAGACGCTTGTGGTAGAAGTAGTCTTCAAAGGTTGGATGCTCAATAGGACCAATATGGTCTGGTGTGATGTTGAGAAAAACTCCCACGTCGAAAGTTAAACCATACACTCGATTTACCAGATAAGCTTGGCTGGAAACTTCCATTACCAGATGAGTTCTACCATTTTTAACCGCTTGAGCCATCATATCAAAGAGGTCGATATTTTCAGGTGTTGAGAAGGAAGATTTGAAGAAAGTCTTGCCGTCTAAAGTTGTATTCATTGTCGATAAGAGGGCTGTTGGGTAGCGTTGGGACAAGATATGATAGGCAAAGTAAGCCGCTGTTGTTTTTCCTTTAGTGCCAGTGAAAGCAAGGATTTTGAGTTTATTCTGAGGGTTGCCATAAAACTCCATGGCAATCAAACTCATGGCTTTCTTGATGTCGTTCACGACAATAACAGGAATACCAACTTCATAATCCTGTTCCGCTACATACCAACCAAGCCCTTGTGAGACAGCAGAAAACAGATATTCTTTTTTAAAGGCAGCTCCTTTGGCAAAAAATAGAGTATTTTCTTTGGTTGTTCGGCTATCATAACTAATACTATCGAAAATAATATCGCTGTAGTTGTAGTGGTAATGTCCTTGGTCGATGATCTCACGGAAGAGACCATCTTTCTTTAAAATATCTAATATAGTTTCAATCTTTATCATACTTTCTATTGTAAACCTAAAGTCTGAATTTTACAAGTAACAAGGAAAAGTTTATAATGGAAGATAAGGAACTTTTCCTAGTGATTAAAAATGAATGAGGAAGTTATGTCTAACGAAAATAATCATCAGCAGGCTCAGATGTTACGCGGGACTGCATGGCTTACAGCTAGTAACTTTATCAGTCGCCTGCTCGGAGCTATTTACATCATTCCCTGGTATATCTGGATGGGGACTTATGCTGCTAAGGCCAATGGACTCTTCACTATGGGTTACAATATCTACGCTTGGTTCTTGTTGATTTCGACAGCAGGTATTCCTGTTGCAGTCGCAAAGCAAGTTGCTAAGTATAATACCATGCATGAGGAAGAACATAGTTTTGCCCTGATTCGGAGTTTCCTAGGCTTTATGACAGGACTTGGTGTGATCTTTGCTTTAATCTTGTATCTCTTTGCCCCTTGGTTAGCAGACCTTTCGGGTGTTGGTAAGGAGCTCATCCCCATTATGCAAAGTCTAGCTTGGGCGGTCTTGATTTTCCCATCCATGAGTGTGATTCGTGGATTTTTCCAAGGGATGAATAATCTTAAGCCTTATGCCATGAGCCAAATCGCTGAACAGGTCATTCGTGTTATCTGGATGCTCTTAGCAACCTTTATCATCATGAAGCTGGGTTCAAAAGATTATATATCAGCAGTTACCCAGTCTACCTTTGCGGCCTTTGTGGGAATGGTAGCTAGTTTTGCAGTCTTGATCTATTTCCTATACAAAGAAGGAATGCTTCAAAAAGTTTTTGAAACTCGAGATAAGATTGATAGTAAAGGTCTCTTGATTGATACCATTAAGGAAGCTATTCCTTTTATCTTGACTGGTTCGGCTATTCAGCTTTTCCAAATCTTGGACCAAAATACCTTTATCAATAGCATGAAGTGGTTTACCAACTATAGTAATGAAGACTTAATTGTCATGTTTTCTTATTTCTCTGCCAATCCTAATAAAATTACTATGATTTTGATTTCGGTTGGAGTTTCCATTGGTAGTGTAGGATTACCACTTTTAACTGAGAACTATGTTAAGGGTGATTTGCAGGCAGCTGCTCGGTTGGTGCAAGATAGTATCACCATGCTCTTCTTATTCTTACTTCCAGCAACTGTTGGAGTAGTCATGGTAGGTGAACCACTCTATACAGTCTTTTACGGTAAGCCAGATGGCTTGGCTATGGGCTTATTTATCTTGCGGTCTTGCAATCAACAATTCTCGGCTTGTACATGGTCTTGTCCCCTATGCTTCAGGCTATGTTTCGTAACCGCAAGGCAGTCTTGTATTTTGTTTATGGCTCAATTGCTAAGATTGTTTTACAATTACCATCAATAGCGATTTTCCATAGTTATGGTCCCCTCATTTCAACGACTATCGGTCTCATCATCCCGAATGTCTTGATGTATCGTGATATCTGTCAGGTTACAGGTGCTCGTCGTAAGCTTATCTTGAAGAGAACAATTTTAGTCACTATTTTGACACTAGTTATGTTTATTCTAGTAGGACTCTTGCAATGGATGATTGGATTTGTCTTCCAACCATCAGGTCGTTTCTGGAGCTTCATCTATGTCGCCCTAATCGGAACAATCGGTGGTGGGCTCTACGGATTCATGAGTCTCTATACTCGTCTCTTAGATAAGGTTATTGGACAGGCTCAAGCAGATCGTCTACGAGCACGTTTAAAACTATCATAAAGATTTATAAATAAAATGAATAATTTGAACTTTTCTATCCGAAAAAGTTTAAATTGTTCATTTTATTTAAAAATAGGATAAAAATATAAAATTAGTAGAAAATCTATAATTTGGTAAAAATTAGATAAAACTGCTTGACTAAAAACAATAGCTGTATAATGATACAAATATTTAAATTTGGAGGTTCTGGAAATGAAAAAGTCTAAGGCAAAATATCTGACGCTGGCAGGCCTTGCCCTAAGTGCCGGTCTACTATTGGCGGCTTGTAGCAACTCAGCTAGTTCAACTAAAACATACAACTATGTCTATTCTAGCGATCCGTCTCAGTTTGAACTATCTTGCAGAAAACCGTGCAACAACCAATGACATCGTTACCAATTTGGTAGATGGGTTGATGGAAAATGATCAATATGGTAACTACGTTCCATCCTTAGCAGAGGATTGGAGTGTTTCTCAGGACGGTTTGACATACACTTATAAACTTCGTAAAGATGCTAAAGTGGTATACCTCTGAAGGTGAAGAATATGCTCCAGTAACTGCACAAGATTTTGTAACTGGTTTGAAATATGCTGCTGATAAAAAATCCGAAGCTTTGTACCTGGTTCAAGATTCTGTAGCAGGTTTGGATGACTATATCAACGGGAAAACAACTGACTTTTCAACTGTCGGTGTTAAGGCGATTGACGACCAAACAGTTCAGTACACTTTGACACGACCAGAATCTTATTGGAATTCTAAAACAACATCAACCATTCTCTTCCCTGTCAATGCAGACTTCCTGAAATCAAAAGGGGATGATTTTGGTAAGGTGGATCCTTCTAGTATTTTGTACAATGGACCTTTCTTGATGAAATCCTTTGTTTCAAAATCTGTCATCGAATTCAAGAAAAATCCGAACTACTGGGATGAAAAAAATGTCTTTGTAGATGATGTGAAATTGGCCTATTATGATGGTAGTGACCAAGATGCACTAGCTCGTAACTTTGTAGAAGGAGTCTACAGCTACGCACGTCTCTATCCAAATAGCTCAAGCTTTGAAGGAATTAAAGAGAAGAACAAAGATAACATCATTTATAGTATGCAAACCGCAACTTCTTATTACTTGAACTTCAACTTGGACAGAAAATCTTATAACTTCACGTCTAAATCCTCAGATATCGAAAAGAAATCAACTCAAGAAGCAGTTCTGAATAAAAACTTCCGTCAAGCCTTCAACTATGCATACAACCGTACAGCCTATGGAGCACAATCTCAAGGGGAAGACGGAGCAACGAAGATTATTCGTAACCTGGTTGTACCTCCTACATTTGTAACCATCAACGGGAAAGACTTTGGAGATGTTGTTTCAGAAAAGATGGTCAACTATGGCCAAGAATGGCAAGGAATCAACTTTGCGGACGCGCAAGACCCATACTACAATCCTGACAAGGCTAAGGCTAAGTTTGCAGAAGCTAAGAAAGAATTGGAAGCTAAGGGTGTGCAATTTCCAATCCACTTGGATGTATCAGTTGACCAATCATCTAAAAAAAAGGTGTACTTGAAGCAAGTTCTTTGAAACAATCCATCGAATCTGTCTTAGGGGCTGAGAATGTGGTTATCGATATCCAACAATTATCAACAGACGACTTTGATAACTCTAGCTACCTCGCTCAAACCGCAGCTCAAAAAGACTTTGACATCTATAATAGTGGTTGGAGTGCTGACTACTTGGATCCATCAACTTATCTTGATATCTTAAATGTCAATAACGGTGGTATGTTGCAAAACATTGGTCTAGAACCAGGTGAGGTCAATGACAAGGCTAAGGCAGTTGGACTCGATACTTACACTCAAATGTTAGAAGAAGCGAACAAGGAGCAAGATCCATCGAAACGTTATGAAAAATATGCTGAAGTTCAAGCTTGGCTCGTTGATAGCGCCCTTGCAATTCCAAACGTTTCCCTTGGTGGAACACCGACCTTGAGAAAGACAGTTCCATTCTCATCACCATTCTCACAAGCTGGAAATAAGGGGGGTGGAATCATACAAGTATCTCAAGTTGCAAGATAAGACTGTAACGGCTGATGAGTATGAAAAAGCTAAAGAAAAATGGCTAAAAGAAAAAGAAGAATCTAACAAAAAAGCCCAAGAAGAATTAGCTAAACACGTTAAATAATCAGTCAGTGCAACAGGAAAAACGATAGTTTCTCAGGAAGCTATCGTTTTTGTATAGTTTGAAACTATAACTAGCTCTTGAAAACAAGAAAACGAAGGATACAAAATAAGTGGTACAATAGTTACTATAGATTTGGAGGTATTGTATGAGTAAATCATTTCACATCAACACAATTTTAGCACAAGCAGGGATCAAGTCTGATGAGGCAACAGGTGCTTTGGTTACACCACTTCACTTTTCAACGACTTATCAGCACCCAGAATTTGGTCAATCAACTGGATTTGACTATACTCGCACTAAAAACCCAACTCGTAGCAAGGCAGAGGAAGTCTTGGCAGCTATTGAATCAGCCCACTATGCTCTAGCAACTAGTTCAGGTATGTCTGCGATTGTGTTGGCCTTTAGCATTTTTCCAGTAGGAAGTAAGGTTTTGGCTGTCCGTGACCTTTACGGTGGTTCTTTCCGTTGGTTCAATCAAGTGGAGCAGGAAGGACGTTTCCGCTTTACCTATGCCAATACAGAAGAAGAGTTGATTGCCGAGCTAGAAAAGGATGTGGATGTACTCTATATCGAAACGCCAACCAACCCTTTGATGTTGGAATTTGATATTGAAAAATTGGCTCAATTAGCTCATGCTAAGGATGCTAAAGTTGTCGTCGACAATACCTTCTATAGCCCGATTTACCAACGTCCAATTGAAGATGGAGCAGATATTGTCCTTCATTCGGCGACAAAATACCTTGCAGGCCATAATGATGTTCTAGCTGGTGTAGTTGTGACAGATAATGCTGATTTGTACGAAAAACTCTTTTACAATCTCAACACGACAGGGGCTGTCTTGTCACCATTTGATAGTTATCAATTGATTCGTGGTCTCAAGACCTTGTCACTTCGTATGGAGCGCTCAACAGCTAATGCTCAGGAAATCGTAGCCTTTTTGGAACAATCACCTGCAGTCAAAGAAGTTTTGTATACAGGTCGTGGGGGAATGATTTCCTTTAAAGTGGCAGATGAGAAGCGCATCCCTCATATCTTAAATACTTTGAAAGTATTCTCTTTTGCTGAAAGTCTGGGTGGTGTAGAAAGTCTAATTACATATCCAACCACTCAAACCCATGCAGACATTCCTGCAGAGGTTCGTCATTCTTATGGATTAACAGATGACCTTTTACGCTTGTCTATTGGTATTGAGGATGCAAGGGACTTGATTGAAGATTTGCGTCAAGCTTTGGAAGGATAAGACTATGGGAAAATATGATTTTACGACTTTGCCCAATCGTTTTGGACATCATACCTATAAATGGAAAGAAGCAGAGACTGATCGAGAAGTATTGCCAGCTTGGATTGCTGATATGGACTTTGAAGTGTTACCTGAGATTCGTCAGACTGTCCATGACTATGCTGAGCAATTAGTCTATGGTTATACTTATGCTAGTGATGGCTTGATTGAAGCAGTTCAAAACTGGGAGGAAAAACACCATAGTTATCGCTTTGAAAAGGATGCTCTAGTCTTTATCGAAGGGGTAGTGCCAGCTATTTCAACAGCCATTCAAGCCTTTACCAAAGAAGGTCAAGCAGTGCTCATTAACACGCCAGTTTATCCTCCTTTTGCTCGCAGTATTAAGCTCAATAATCGTAGACTAATCACCAACTCTCTAGTAGAAAAAGATGGACTTTTTGAGATTGACTTTGATCAATTGGAGAAAGACTTTGTCGAAGAAGATGTGAAACTCTATGTTCTTTGTAATCCTCATAATCCTGGTGGACGTGTTTGGGAGAAAGAAGTTTTAGAAAAGATTGGGCGACTTTGTCAAAAACATGGAGTCTTGTTGGTATCTGATGAGATTCACCAAGATTTAGCTCTATTTGGAAACAAGCACCAGTCATTCAATACGGTAAATGAAGATTTTAAAGAATTTTCACTGATTTTAAGCAGTGCTACCAAGACCTTTAACATTGCGGGAACAAAGAATTCCTACGCTATTATCGAGAATCCCAAGTTGAGACTTACTTTCCAAAAACGCCAGCTGGCTAATAATCAACATGAAATCTCAGGTTTGGGATATTTGGCAACAGAAACTGCCTATCGATATGGTGAAGATTGGTTAACAGAACTCAAAGAACTGATTGAAAAACACATCAATTATGTAGTGGATGTATTTGGCAAAGAAACTAAAATCAAGGTCATGAAACCTCAAGGGACCTATCTCATTTGGCTTGATTTTTCAGCCTATGATATTAGCGATGAAGAGTTAAGAAAGCTTTTAAGAGATGAAGCCAAGGTTATCCTGAACAGAGGCTTGGACTTTGGCGAAGAAGGAGCCCTCCATGCTCGCTTAAATGTAGCCATGCCGACATCTGTCTTGGAAGAAGTTTGCCAGCGAATCATTGCTACTTTCGCTAAAATTTAAGAAGCTAGCCTTTTAGGAGAAAAGTACTCCTAGAAGGCTATTTTCGTAAGAAGAAATGTGGTATAATTAAGAGATAAAGTAAAGGGGAAAATATGGCTAAATTGATTCCTGGGAAGCTTCGAATGGAGGGAGCTCAACTCTACGAAACTAGTCAGATTGAAATTATCAAAGAGAAAGACCATCGCCTCTATGCGCGTGTAGCAGATGAAGAAATTCGCTATAGCTTGGATGATGATTTGGTTTTTTGTGCTTGTGATTTTTCCCAAAAAGAGGGTTTTTGTGCATTTGCAGCACTAGAGCATTACCTGAAAAATGATCCGATTGGTCAGAACTCTTGGGAAATCTGGAAATGTGCACGAACAGAAAGAAGAAGTTGAAACTCAGGTTACTTTTTGGAGGAAAGTTTTTAGAATCCATTCAAATTCCTAGTCTTTCTGAAATCTATCAGTTGTCTGCTCAAGGGCAGATTGAAGCAGGGACTAATCGCATATTTGGACTTTGAGAGTCGGTCTTATCCAAACACAGAAATTTTTATGTAATCCGAGATATTCCCCTTTTTCTGAAGGTTTTAGAAACTAGTAAACCCTACATGATTGGAAAGTTATATGAAACTTCCTTGAATATTCGTCAGTTTGATGAAAGTAGCCAATTTGTTCTGAATTTCCTTCAGGGAATTGTAGAAGATGAGTTTGAAAATGCCCTCTTTTTCCAAAATCAAGGTCGTCATCTCTATTTCCCGCTGTCTTTTTTTGAGCAGGGTGTTAGTCTGCTGATGGGCTTAGATGAATTTCAATTTGACCATCAGATTTCAAGCTATCCTCATCTTGTATTTCAAGATTTTGATGGTCAAGCAGGTTTGTTTACCTTTCAAATTGAAGAAAAGTCCAACTATTATGAGATGGAAATTGTTCAACATGTAGCGCTTAATTCATTTTATAAGGGACAAGTCTTGTTTACTAAAGGTACATTTTATCTTCTGTCTAAAGAACAAGCTAGACTTATAGAAAAATTAAAAAAAGTATCTATCGATAAAAGTGGTAGAAAGATTTTACAATTTGATACTAGTGATCGAGATCTTCTAGCTTCGACCTTGTCGCAGTTTAAAGACATAGGAGAGGTAAAAGCTCCTGATGTGCTTCAAATTCAGTCTTTCCGACCTTCTTTCTACATGGAAGGAGAAGAGGACGGTTCTATTCGTTTGGATATGCAGTTTCAATATGAAACTTGCTTAGTAAGGAATCGCAATGAACTGGAGAGTCTTCCATTTGCTAGTGATATTCAACTGGAGAAGCAAATCTTTCAGTTAGCCCTATCAGCTGGATTTGAAGCAGATTTTCGTTCATGGCGTCAAAGTTTGAAAGCTGATGCAGTCCATACCTTCTTTCAGGAAGTTTTGCCATCCTTTGCAGCACTTGGAGAATTAAAGATTTCTGAGAGCTTGCAAGACCTTTATCAGGTTCAGAAGCCTCAAGTTCACATTTCATCCAAGGGAAGCCTATTAGAAATTCAATTTGATTTTCAAAATATAGATCAAGAAGAAATCGATCGAGCGATGAAAGCGCTAGTTGAGAAGCAGGATTATTACATCAGCTCTTCGAATCAGGTTTACTATTTCGATGATCATACCAAGCGTATCCGTCAGGATTTAGAAGAATTAGGGATAGAGGACCTACAAGATGGAGCTTTTCGAGCTCGTAAATCCCTAGCTTATACCCTATCTCATCTATTTAAGGACCAGGATCAAATTTCTTTCACCGAAGAATTTCGCAATCTGGCCCATGATTTGACGCATCCAGAAGATTTTCCGATGAAAGAGCTGAATATCCAAGCAGAACTTAGAGACTATCAGAAAAAGGGAATTCAGTGGCTTCAGATGCTTCACCATTATGGCTTTGGTGGGATTTTAGCAGATGATATGGGACTTGGGAAGACCTTGCAAACCATTGCCTTTTTAAGTAGTCAGGTTCAAGCAGATACTAGTGTCCTAATCCTTGCTCCATCTGGCTTAATCTATAACTGGGCTGATGAATTTCAAAAGTTTGCTCCAGATTTGGATGTAGCGGTTGTGCATGGCTTAAAATCTCATCGAGAGTCAATTTTGGCAGAAAATCATCAGATTTATGTGACAAGCTATGCTACTTTCCGTCAAGATAGTGAAATTTATCGAGACCTATCTTTTGATTTTCTTTTTCTAGATGAAGCTCAAGTGATGAAAAATGCACAAACGAAGATTGCTCAAAGTTTGCGACGATTTGTGGTTCCATCCGTCTTTGCACTATCAGGAACACCGATTGAAAATCATCTGGGAGAACTCTGGTCGATTTTTCAGATTGTCTTACCAGGCCTCTTACCTGCTAAGAAGGAGTTTATGAAACTATCAACTGAAAGAGTGGCTCAATTTATCAAACCCTTTGTCATGAGACGCAAGAAAGAAGAGGTTTTGACAGAGTTGCCTGACTTGATTGAAGTTGTTTATAAGAATGAACTGGAGGATCAACAAAAAGCTATCTATCTTGCTCAACTGCAACAGATACAGGAACGTTTGGGACAGGTAAGCGATTCGGAATTTCAACGAAATCGCGTCGAAATTTTGACTGGACTCATGCGTCTGCGTCAGATTTGTGATACGCCTGCGCTCTTTATGGAGGACTACCAAGGAGAGAGCGGGGAAACTGGATAGTTTACGAGATTTGCTGGTTCAAATTGCTGAAGGTGGACACCGTGTACTTATCTTCTCACAATTTAGAGGTATGCTGGATCGGATTGAGCAAGAGCTGCCTGACTTAGGCTTGACTTCCTTTAAAATTACGGGTTCAACACCTTCGCAAGAACGTCAGGAAATGACCAAGGCCTTTAACCAAGGAGAGCGCGATGTATTTTTAATTTCCCTAAAGGCTGGCGGGGTCGGTCTCAATCTCACTGGTGCCGATACAGTCATTTTAGTAGACTTATGGTGGAATCCTGCAGTTGAATCGCAGGCTATCGGTCGCGCCCATCGTATGGGGCAAGAGCAAGCTGTTGAAGTTTATCGCCTTGTGACTCGAGGTACAATTGAAGAAAAGATTCAAGAATTACAAGAGAAAAAGAAAAATCTTGTTTCTGAAATCTTGGATGGAACAGAGTCTCGTGGCAGTCTGAGTCTAGCTGAAATACGAGAAATTTTAGGGATTTCATGAGCCTATACTTGAAAAATCAAGACATTACGCTATAATGGAGTATTGAAAGGAAATAAATATGACACAAAAACGATTTCCAATAGTGGCAGATGATGAAGTCATGTTGACAGAAATGCCAGTTATGAATCTCTACGATGAGTCTGATTTCATCAGTAATATCAAAGGTGATTACCAAGACAGAAACTACTTGGAATGGTCTCCAATCACTGAAGAAAAAAAGCAAGAGAAAGCCAAGTCTCTTGTAAACCGATTGAGAAAAAAGAAAAATCCTATGCTGAATTAGCGCGTGAAGAAGCTCGCGCGGATTTGAAAAAGAAGCGCTCGGCTCGATATTTGACTCAGGATGTGAGTCATACGAGACGTCAAACGAAAACAAGCCAGGTGCGTCCAGCAAATCAACCGACAGCACCTTTTCAAAAAGAAAATCCAGGAGAATTTGCAAAATATAGTCAGAAGTTAGGTCAATCTCACTATATTTTGGCAGAAACAGTTTCTCAAGTGGAACATCCAATTTCAGACGGTGAAACAAGTCGTTCCAAGAAAAACAATTATGACTTTTTAAAGAAAAGTCAAATTTATAACAAAAAAAGTAAACAAAAAGAACAAGAACGTCAAGTGGCCCAAGAGCTCAACTTGACTAGAATGAGCGAATAGAGGGGAAGAAAATGGCAAAAACCTATCATTTTATCGGAATCAAAGGATCAGGTATGAGTGCCTTGGCTTTGATGTTGCATCAAATGGGGCATAAAGTTCAAGGTTCTGACGTTGAAAAGTACTACTTTACACAACGTGGACTAGAGCAAGCAGGGATTACAATTTTACCGTTTGATGAAAAAAAAATCTTCAAGGAGATTTAGAAATTATCGCTGGGAATGCCTTCCGTCCAGATAACAATGTTGAAATTGCTTATGCGGACCAAAATGGTATCAGCTATAAACGTTATCATGAGTTTCTTGGTAGCTTTATGCGTGACTTTATCAGCATGGGAGTTGCTGGTGCACACGGTAAGACGTCAACAACTGGGATGCTTTCTCACGTCTTGTCACACATCACTGATACAAGCTACTTGATCGGAGATGGTACAGGTCGTGGTTCTGAAAATGCCAAGTATTTTGTCTTTGAATCAGACGAGTATGAGCGCCATTTCATGCCATATCACCCAGAATATTCTATTATTACGAACATTGACTTTGACCACCCAGACTATTTCACAAGCTTAGAAGATGTCTTCAACGCCTTCAATGATTATGCCAAACAAATTACTAAAGGCTTGTTCGTTTACGGTGAAGATGCTGAGTTGCGTAAGATTACAGCAAATGCCCCAATCTATTATTACGGTTTTGAAGCAGAAGGTAATGACTTTGTAGCAAGTGACTTGCTTCGTTCTACAACAGGTTCAACCTTTACCGTTCACTTCCGTGGTCAAGAGTTGGGCCAATTCCACATTCCAACTTTCGGTCGCCACAATATCATGAATGCTACAGCAGTGATTGGTTTGCTTTATACTGCTGGTTTTGACTTGAATTTAGTACGTGAACACTTGAAGACTTTTGGTGGAGTGAAACGTCGCTTTACAGAAAAGGTTGTTAATAATACGGTTATCATCGATGACTTTGCTCACCATCCAACTGAGATCATTGCGACGCTAGATGCTGCACGTCAAAAATACCCAAGCAAGGAAATCGTGGCAATTTTCCAACCACATACCTTTACTCGTACCATCGCCTTGTTGGATGATTTTGCTCAAGCCTTGAATCAGGCTGATGCAGTTTACCTCGCACAAATCTACGGTTCAGCTCGTGAGGTGGACCATGGTGATGTCAAAGTAGAAGACCTTGCAAGTAAGATTAATAAGAAAAATCAAGTAATCACAGTTGAAAATGTTTCTCCACTTCTAGACCATGACAATGCTGTCTATGTTTTCATGGGAGCTGGCGATATCCAAACTTATGAATACTCATTCGAACGTCTCTTATCTAATTTGACAAGTAATGTTCAGTAAGGAAGATCATGGAATTTCCAATTAAAATCAGGGAAGCACAGCAATCAGATATAAATCAGATTTGCTTGATCCAAGAAAGTATTTCAAACTCCCTAGAAATATTGAATAGAGAAATAATAGAAGAACGTATCCGCAAGCATGCGGGTACGTTTCTCTTAGCTAGCCTGGATGATCAAGGGATTGCTTATATCACTGCGGCGACACTTCCTATTCCCTCTTTAAGAAAATGGATGCTTGAGATCAGAGATGAGGAATTCATTAGTGAGAACTCAATCATCCTTGAAGATTTAGCTGTTCATCCAGATTACCAAGGGCAAGGCTTTGGAACCTTGTTGCTAGCAGCTTTGAAGGAAGTTACCCGTCAGCAAAATAGACCAGGTATTTATTTGTTTTGTGATGATGAGTTGCTGGCCTACTTTGAAATGAATGGATTTGTGGAACAAGGGATCGTAGATGGAGAAAGGAGCAGTGAAGTTGCCTTTCTCATGCGTTGGCAAAATCCCTATTATCAGGAGGAAATATGATTATTAGACAAGCTAGATTGACAGATTTAGATCGTATCTTTGAAATTGAACTAGAAAATTTTTCAATTGAAGAAGCCATTCCTCGTCCTGTTTTTGAAGCTCATCTGAAGGAAATTAAGACCAGTTTTTTAGTGGCTGAAAAAGAGAGGGAAATACTAGGCTATATTGAGGGACCAGTAGTCCCTCATCGACATTTACAAGACCAGTCCTTTACAGAAGACATTAAAGATTATAGCCATCAAAAAGGTGGCTATATCTCTGTGACTTGTCTATCCATTGCTAAGAAAGCTCAAGCTTTAGGTGTCGGACGAAAATTATTGACCGCTTTAAAAGATCTCGCTCTTGAGCATGAGCGTGAGGGAATCAATCTAACCTGCCATGACTATCTCATTGGCTATTATGAGAAACATGGTTTTGTGAATGAAGGAAAATCCAAGTCGACTTTTGCTGGTGAAGAATGGTATGACATGGTCTGGGAAAACACGAATTAGGCATCAGAAAGGCATCTATGGTTGCTTTTCTTTAGTTTTTAAGATATAATATTATGGATTATCAACAAGGAGGTAACACCTTTGAGCGAAAATTCTCGAGAAGAAGAAAAGTTAAGTTTTAAAGAACAAATTTTACGAGACTTAGAAAGATTGAAAAGAGAAGAAGAGGTTAACGCTACCGAGAGTGGTAAGGATGAGCTTTTCTCTGATTTCAGTAATCTTTCAAAGACAGATGAACTAGTGAAGAGCCGTCTGTAGAAGACTTGATGGAAGATTCAGTTTCACTAGTGGATGAACTATTTGCTAATGCTCCAACAGTTCCACCACGTCCATCTTTATCATCAGAAGAACCTGTTGAACCAGCTGTAGTTCCAGAAAAAGTTACACCTGCAGAACCAGCTGTAGTTCCAGCAGAAGTTACGCTTACAGAATCCGCAGTAGCTACAGAACCAGTAGTACCTACTGTAGATCGAGTTGAATCTCATGTACCTGCTCAGCCGGTTCAAGAAGAGAAAGAGTTCAATGCTAATTCGACAAGGATTCCAGTTTCTTATCGTACGAATCAGGCCAAACCAACTCCTGCTCGAAAGAATATTAAACCTCAACCGAAACCAACAGTTCTTGCAAAAGAAACTCCAAGTCAAGAACCAGTTGCTCCAGTTGAAACTAGAACGGAGCTTCCTAGAAGAAGTCGTAAAGAATCAGTGAAACCAATCAAGAAAAAGAAAAAATCACGCTTGAAAGGATTTTTCGTAACAGTATTTGTTTTATTGATTTTACTAGGTGTGGGTAGTTTCTTTGGTTACCGTTATGTCGAATCTGCACTCCAACCAGTTGATGCTAATTCAAAACAGTATGTCACTGTTCAGATTCCAGAAGGGGCCAATCTTCAGCAAATTGGTGATACCTTAGAAAAATCTGAATTGGTAAAACATGGTTTTATCTTTAGCCTTTATGCTAAGTATAAAGACTACAATGATTTGAAATCTGGTTACTATAATTTGCAGAAGAGCATGAGTACAGATGATATCATCAAAGAATTGCAAAAGGGAGGAACTCCTCAACCTCAAGAGGTTGCACTTGCAAATCTTACAATCCCTGAAGGATATACCCTTGATCAAATCGCACAAACAGTTGGTCAGCTTCAAGGAGACTTTAAAGAACCTTTGACGGCTGATGCCTTCTTGGCAAAAGTGCAAGATGAAACCTTCATCTCTCAATTAGTTGCTAAGTATCCAACCCTTCTCGGAAGTCTACCAACTAAAGAAAGTGGTGTTCGTTATCGTTTAGAAGGGTACCTATTCCCAGCAACTTATGCTATCAAAGAAAGCACAACTATTGAAAGCTTGATTGATGAAATGGTGGCAACTATGGACAAAAACTTGTCAGCACATTACACTGCAATCAAGGAAAAGAACTTGACAGTGAATGAACTCCTCACCATCGCATCACTTGTGGAAAAAGAAGGATTGAAAACTGATGATCGCAAGCTGATCGCTGGAGTTTTCTATAATCGTTTGAACCTTGGCATGCCGCTCCAAAGTAATATTGCTATTCTCTATGCAGAAGGTAAGCTAGGACAAAATATTAGCTTGGCAGATGATGCAGCAATTGATACAACAATTAATTCACCTTATAATGTTTATACAAACCTTGGCTTAATGCCTGGCCCAGTAGACAGTCCAAGTCTGGATGCAATTGAAGCAAGTATCAATCAAACTAAGAGCGACTATCTCTACTTTGTAGCCAACGTACAAGATGGTAAGGTTTACTTTGCAACGACACGAGAAGAACATGATCGAAACGTTGCAGAGCATGTTAACAGTAAATTGACACAATCAAGTAGCTCAAACTAACTCTTAGAACAAGATTTGCGATTAAATCCGTGAGTGTAGAAGAGAAACTCTCTTTTTACGGGAATAGCAAGTCACACCAGTCTTTCCGCTATGATTAGAAACGCCTGAAATTCACAAGTTTTAGGCGTTCGGAAATTGCGAAAGTAAAAACCTACCTCTTATTTGAACCTGAGTCTAGAAGTGATAGAATCATTAGATTTAGGCACAGATTTTAAAAGGTCGATACTGACTAAAATCATTCAAGGAAAGCTTTAAAAAGACTTTGTCTTCATTGTAAAATTATGTGGTTTACCACATAATTTTGCTTTACTACCTAAAGAAATTTAAATTTAATCAAAAGAAAGTTGAGAAAAATGGCAGAAAAAACATATCCAATGACCCTTGAAGAAAAGGAAAAACTCGAAAAAGAATTAGAAGAGTTGAAACTAGTTCGTCGTCCAGAAGTTGTAGAACGCATCAAGATTGCGCGTTCATACGGTGACTTGTCAGAAAATAGTGAGTATGAAGCAGCTAAGGACGAGCAAGCCTTCGTTGAAGGACAAATCTCTAGCTTGGAAACAAAAATTCGTTATGCTGAAATTGTCAATAGCGATGCGGTTGCTCAAGATGAAGTTGCTATCGGGAAAACAGTCACTATCCAAGAAATTGGTGAAGACGACGAAGAAGTATATATCATCGTGGGATCAGCGGGTGCAGATGCCTTTGCAGGTAAAGTATCAAATGAAAGCCCAATTGGGCAAGCCTTGATTGGTAAGAAAACAGGTGATACTGTTACGATTGAAACACCTGTAGGAAGCTATGATGTTAAAATCTTAAAAGTAGAAAAAACAGTTTAATAGGAATGAAAAGAAGGAGTAGATATGGGGAAAGCGCTTCCTATCACTCCTTTTCTTCATTCTAAAAACTAGAGGAGACTATATGAATTCAGAAAATAAGCACAAAAAGAAAAATAAAATGGAACGTGGGTTAACCAATCGCCATGTTCAGGTTATGGCGATTGCAGGAACAATTGGAACAGGACTTTTTCTAGGAGCTGGACGTTCAATTAGTTTGACAGGTCCGTCAATCGTCTTGGTCTATATGATTACAGGTGGCTTTATGTATCTTATGATGCGTGCTATCGGGGAAAATGTTGTACCAAGATCCGGAGCAACATACTTTATCAACTTTATCACCCGTTATCTAGGTCAGGGTTGGGGTTACTTCTCAGTCTGGTCTTACTGGCTCTCAGTAGTCTTTATCGGTATGGCTGAGATTACAGCTATTGCTCACTATGTTCAGTTTTGGTTTCCATCCTGGTCATCTTGGTTGATTCAGGTTGTATTTCTGACAATACTCGGCTTGGTGAACTTGATTGCCGTTAAAATCTTTGGTGAAGTAGAATTTTGGTTTGCTATGATCAAAATCGTGGCCATTCTCGCTATGATTGCAACAGGGGTCTTTCTTGTTTTGACTGGCTTTGAAACTCCATATGGTTCAGCAAGTCTCGCTAATATTAGTGAGCAGTTCTCACTTTTCCCAAATGGTGCTATGAACTTTGTCATGGCCTTCCAGATGGTTTTCTTTGCATACTTAATGATTGAATTTATCGGTGTTACCACATCTGAAACCAAGGATCCAAGAAAAGTCTTGCCTAAGGCTGTTAAGGAAATTCCCTTGCGAATTATCTTTTTCTACGGTGGAGCTCTCTTAGCAATCATGTCTATTATTCCTTGGCGTGAGCTTTCTGCAGCGGATTCACCATTTGTAACGGTATTTGAACTTGTTGGTCTTAAGTGGGCGGCAGCTTTAATTAACTTTGTAGTTTTGACTTCAGCTGCATCAGCCTTGAATTCAACCCTTTACTCAACAGGTCGTCACTTGTACCAAATTGCCCATGATTCACCAAATCGTTTCTTGAAAGCTATTAAGGCAGATACACTCTCACGTCACAACGTTCCTCAGAATGCTATCATTGCTTCTGCCGTATTGATTGGTTTTGCAGCCTTCATCAATGTCCTTCCAGGCGTATCAGATGCCTTTGCTTTGATTACAGCTTCTTCATCAGGTGTTTATATCGCCATCTACATCTTGATCATGGTAGCCCATCTCAAATATCGTAAGTCTAAAGACTTTATGTCGGATGGCTATCTCATGCCTCAATATCGCTTGCTAAATCCTTTAACAATGCTCTTCTTTATCTTTGTATTTGGAACACTCTTCTTACAAGAGTCAACTGTAATGGGAGCTAGAGGTTCAGCTATCTGGATTGTCGTCTTTGGAATCTATAGTCAGTGGAGATTTAAAAAATAAAGAAGTTGCTCATCAACCGAGGTTGGTGAGTTTTTTTAAGTTTGACAGTTCTTCAAAATAGGAATATAATCAAGGCGTAAGTGTCTCTGAGGAGGTTTTGATGCACATTCGATTGGAGAATACAGAGTCTCAGAAAGTACAGGAAATAGGGGATTTGATTCGCTCTTATAATCGTTCCAACAGAGAAGCAGCTGAAAGCGAGCCTCTTAATATTTATGTCGAAGATGAACATGGTCAACTCCTGGCTGGTTTAGTAGCAGAGACTTTTGGAAATTGGTTAGAAATCGAGTATTTGTTTGTGAAAGAGGAATTCAGAGGACAAGGAATCGGCTCCCAACTATTGCAACAAGCAGAAAGTGAAGCTAAGAAGAAAAACTGTCGATACGCTTTTGTGAATACGTATCAATTTCAAGCGCCAGCCTTTTATCAGAAGTATGACTATAAGGAAGTTTTTACATTGAAGGATTATCCATACACTGGACAAAGGCACTATTATCAAAAAGAGTTGTAAACGGAAAATGAACGATTGAAGAGGATGGCACATCATAATGGAGGTGGGTTAATGGATATCATACTAGATATGGGTAATGTTCTACTGGAATGGAACAAGGATAAGATTTTGAAAGCTGTAGCTAAAACTCAGAAAGATTATCTAATTTTAGACAAGGCTATTTTCCAGTCGGGGCTCTGGGAACGATTGGACCTGGGGACCTTGACTCGGGAAGAACTGGTTAATAGAGTTCTTTCCTTATTAGGGGATATCTATAAGAAAAAGGTAGAAGAAGTCATTTGGAATTGGCCAGCCTATATCGATATTTACACGGAAGTCTTTCCGCTGCTTGCACGTTTAAAGGAAAAAGGTCATCGTATTTTTGTCTTATCTAATACATCGCCAGTTTTTTATGAATTATTGAAAAACCAACTAGCACCTCTAGAAAAGATTTTAGATGGTTTTGTTCTTTCCTGTGATATCAAGGCTATCAAACCTGATCGAAAAATGTTTGAAGAAATCCTCCGTAAATATCAGTTGGATCCAGCAAATTGTGTCTTTCTTGATGATATAGCAGACAACACTAAGATGGCTGAAAGTCTAGGAATCAGAGCCTATCAAGTCAAACAGAGAAGTGACGTTGTAGATATTTTGAAAAAATTTGAATAAGCAGAAAACTCTCTATCATTTAGTTGGTAGAGAATTTTTGTTAAAAAAATCGCACAAAATGTTAGATATATATTGCATAATGTAAATTATATGATATAATGAACTTAGAAGAAGCGTAACTTTTTAAAATTATAAAGGAGGTAAGAAGTGGCTAAGAATTTAAAATTAAAACTAGCTCGAGTGGAGTTAGATATGACACAAGGTGACTTGGCAGAAGCTGTAGGTGTGACTAGACAGACTATCGGCTTGATAGAAGCTGGGAAATATAATCCTAGTCTCTCCCTTTGCCAGTCTATTTGCAGATGCTTAGGTAAAACTTTAGATCAATTATTTTGGGAGGAAGAAGATGAAAAATAGATTTTATTATTATTATCAATTACTAGACGAAAGAGAAGAGCAACAACTTCATAAAGCTGGCGCAGAGAGTTTTCATATTTCTATCGGATTGTTGTTTCTAGCTTATTTCATATCAGTGTTAGCACCAAGTCTTTTTAATCCGAGTATGATGCTCATCATTATCATTATTGGGACTTTTTATTTTTTCAACCGTGCTCGAAATCTCGGTGTGACCTACTATAGTCGTTTTCATTTTACGATTTTGGGATGCTTATTAGTGACTCTTGCAATTACAGCCATCTTGATGCTCCAGAACTACCAGTTCAATATTGAGATTTACCAGCACAATCCTCTGAACGTTAAATACTTGTCTGCTTGGATCATTACCTATCTACTTTATCTTCCTTGTGTCTTTCTTGGAAACTTTGGATTAAAAAGTTATGGTGAATGGGCTCAGAAGAAGTATGAAAAAGATATGGATAAGCTCGAGAGCATGGAATAGCTTGTTAGCTTTTTATCAATATCGAGAAAATGTGTTATAATAGTACTAATTTATGAGAAAAGAAGAAACATTTTCATCTTTTTACAAATAGGGAAGAAGGACAGTATATGTACCCAGATGATAGTTTAACTTTGCACACTGATTTGTATCAAATTAACATGATGCAAGTTTACTTCGACCAAGGCATTCATAACAAGAAAGCAGTTTTTGAAGTTTATTTCCGCCAACAGCCTTTTAAAAACGGTTATGCTGTTTTTGCAGGTTTGGAACGAATTGTGAACTACCTAGAAAACCTGCGCTTTTCTGATAGTGATATTGCTTATTTAGAATCACTTGGTTATCATGGTGCTTTCTTGGAATATCTCCGTAATCTCAAGATGGAATTGACTGTACGTTCTGCTCAAGAAGGGGACTTGGTATTTGCCAATGAACCGATCGTTCAAGTGGAGGGACCTTTGGCGCAGTGTCAATTGGTTGAAACAGCTCTTTTGAATATCGTTAATTTTCAAACCTTGATTGCGACTAAGGCTGCTCGTATTCGTTCAGTCATTGAAGATGAGCCTTTGATGGAGTTTGGTACACGTCGTGCGCAAGAAATGGATGCAGCTATCTGGGGGACTCGTGCGGCTGTCATTGGTGGTGCCAATGGAACTAGTAATGTACGCGCAGGTAAGCTCTTTGGAATCCCAGTTTTAGGGACTCATGCCCATGCTTTAGTTCAAGTTTATGGAAATGACTATCAGGCTTTCAAGGCTTATGCCTCAACACACAAAAATTGTGTCTTTCTAGTAGATACCTACGATACTCTTCGCATCGGTGTTCCAGCAGCGATTCAGGTTGCGCGTGAACTTGGTGACAAGATTAATTTCCTTGGTGTCCGCATTGACTCTGGAGATATTGCCTATATTTCTAAAAAAGTTCGTCAACAACTGGATGAAGCAGGATTTACGGATGCTAAGATCTATGCATCCAATGATCTTGATGAAAATACCATCCTTAACCTCAAGATGCAAAAAGCTAAGATTGACGTCTGGGGTGTAGGTACTAAACTCATCACTGCTTATGACCAACCAGCACTTGGAGCAGTTTACAAGGTTGTTGCTATTGAAGACGAGAATGGTCATATGCGCAATACCATTAAACTTTCAAATAATGCAGAGAAAGTTTCAACACCAGGTAAGAAACAAGTTTGGCGCATCACTAGTCGTGAAAAAGGCAAGTCTGAAGGTGACTACATTACCTATGATGGTGTCGATGTTGCTAGCATGACTGAAATCAAGATGTTCCATCCAACCTATACTTACATCAAGAAAACTGTCCGTAATTTTGATGCTGTTCCTCTCTTGGTAGACATTTTCAAGGAAGGTAAGCTAGTTTATGATTTACCAAGTCTGCCTGAAATTCAAGCCTATGCTCGTAAGGAATTTGATAAGCTTTGGGATGAATACAAACGTGTACTCAACCCACAACATTATCCTGTGGACTTGGCTCGTGATGTATGGCAAGACAAGATGGACTTGATTGATAAGATGCGTAAGGAAGCCTTAGGCGAAGGAGAAGAAGAATGAGTTTGCAAGAAACCATTATCCAGCAACTAGGTGTAAAACCAGTCATTGATGCCCAGGAAGAAATCCGTCGTTCGATTGACTTTTTGAAAAGATACTTGAAAAAACATCCTTTTTTAAAAACATTTGTCTTAGGAATTTCTGGGGGACAGGACTCGACCTTGGCAGGACGCTTGGCTCAACTAGCCATGGAAGAAATGCGATCAGAAACAGGTGATGACAGCTACAAATTTATCGCAGTTCGACTACCTTATGGCATTCAAGCAGATGAGGATGATGCGCAAAAAGCACTTGCTTTCATCAAACCAGATGTTAGTCTAGTCGTTAATATTAAAGATTCTGTAGATGCAATGGCAGCGGCAGTAGAGGCTACTGGTAGTCCAATGTCAGACTTTAATAAAGGGAATATCAAGGCTCGTAGTCGTATGATTGCTCAGTATGCCCTAGCAGGTTCCTATAGTGGAGCAGTTATTGGTACTGACCATGCTGCCGAAAATATCACAGGTTTCTTTACTAAGTTCGGTGACGGCGGAGCAGATATTCTCCCTCTCTATCGCCTCAACAAACGTCAAGGAAAACAACTCTTGCAGGAACTTGGAGCTGATCCAGCCCTCTATGAGAAAGTACCAATCGCAGACCTAGAAGAAGAGAAACCAGGATTGGCAGATGAAGTTGCACTCGGTGTAACCTACGCAGAGATTGATGACTACCTGGAAGGTAAACAAATCAGCCCAGAAGCCCAAGCAACCATTGAAAAATGGTGGCACAAAGGCCAACACAAACGCCACCTACCAATCACTGTGTTTGATAAGTTTTGGGAGTAAAAAGGTCCGGGGGACTTTTTTACCCCGAGCCTGAAAATAGAAAAGCGAGGAAAGTCCGGGGGACTTTTTTTGGCTGAGTCTTGAAACGGGAAAACGAGGAAGAGTTCTATGAATACATTTTTAATTCTTATAACCTTGATTTAATAGGGTTTTAGAACTTTTGAATCTTGCAAAATAGACTCATTTTTCAAATTTTTGTAACTTTTTGGTAACTCTGTTGTATCAAAAACTTTTTACATATAGCGACTATCTTCGTTATAGCTAACTTTAATTCTCATTTATTAAGTATACCTAAATTTTATGTTTAAATTTTTGTATAGAATAGCTGTACCTCTTAATAGAGTTATGATTACGCTTTCAATTAAAACCTCGTTTATGATACTATTATAGTAATAGAAAAAAATTCTTAGTTCGCTAAAGACCTTTATTCGAGATCCAGATAAAAAGAAATTTTATCCATTAAAAAATACGTTTCATAAGTTACTTACTTGATATTAATAGAATTCCAATTTGTATAATTAAATCAAAAATGACACTGGAATCAGGAGGATTTATTATGGTTAATAATGTAGCTGTAAAAGTCTCAAACCTTTCAAAAGAATTTTTGTTAGGGCAAGACAAAACTGTCTCTATTTTGAAAGATGTTTCTTTATCTGTCAATTATGGGGAATTTGTATCAATACTTGGTGTCAGTGGTTCTGGAAAGTCTACTTTGTTAAGTTGCTTATCAAGTTTATCTGAACCAACAAGTGGCGAAGTTGTTATCAATGGTATAAATCCATATACCTTAAAAGAAGGGAAGCTTGCTAAATTTAGAAGGCAAGATATTGCAATTATTTTTCAAAACTATAATCTGGTACCCGCTCTACCTGTACTAGAAAATGTTACACTTCCTCTGAGACTCTCAGGAAAGAGTGTTGATAGAAATAAAGTATGTTGGATAGTTTGAATTTTAAAGCAGAACTATCATCATTAGTTGCTACCTTATCAGGTGGAGAACAGCAAAAAGTGGCTATTACTCGTGCAATAATAGCTGATAGTAAAATTATTTTTGCTGATGAGCCAACAGGAGCTCTGGACAGCGTCTCAAGAAAACTTATTTTTGAAACACTTCGTAATTTAGCGAGTCAAGGAAAATGTGTTCTTATGGTCACTCATGATATTGAGTTGGCTTCAAAAACTGACAGAGCACTCATTTTAAAAGACGGAAAAATATCTCGACAAATTATTAAACCTTCAGCTGATGAGCTCTACCAAGCACTTGAAAGTAGTAAAGATTAATTTGAGGAGGATTTATTATGCTAAAATTAATCATTTACCAATTTCAGTACTCAAAAAGACAATGGTTAGGAACAATACCATTACTATTTGTATCTAGCCTGATTGTTGGAACATCTTTATTTGGTATTGCTAGTTCAATAAAGACTGCTAATATTAACGCTTCACAACTTTTTCAAATGCTAATAGTTTTTGGCGGGACTACTCTATTTTTCCTTATTTCAAATAATATAAGACTGCTAATAGATATCTTTAAAAAGGATTACCAATTATGGGCTACCCTAGGCGCAAGCAGAACTCAGCTATCTTTATTAGTATCTGGACAGTTTTATTTAATGGCAGTGATTGTTAGTAGTATTGGTACAATACTTTCATTTATCATGGCAGATAGTTACTACAAATTTTTTTACAAAAATTTATTAGGAAGAGATGAGTTACCTGATTTAGTTATTATAGCCAACATTCAATCAATTTTTATTGAGTGTTTTTATAGTCCCAACAATTGTCGGGATAGGGGCTTACTTTTATTCAAGTCGAATACTTAAAATATCATCAATATTAAAACCAAAAAAGAAAAAAAGAAAAGTTACAGTAACTGGTTTTATTAACATCTCTGTTCGTTTAATCCTATGGTTACTATGTATAGGTTTTTATTGTTTCAGCAGGTTTTTAGCAGTAATAAAGAAATAATTTCAACACAGTCAAGCATAATATTATTTTTATTAATTATTCACATCCTTATTATTCAATCACTATCTCCATCAATTCAAATGTTTCTAATAAAATTTTTTTAATGAGGATATTCCCAACTGAAAAATTATGTAATCAATACAGGCTTTTTGGAATCTACTATCCAATCCTAGCTATTTGAAAAAGTATACAAACTTCAATGAGCATGGGAGTAACTCTCATTTCTGGGTTTATTCTTTACACCCAAAATATGTATTCATTCATGAATACAGCAAACGGTGTACTCGAAGCAAGAGCTTCCTTTATTGCTTATCTGTCTGCTCCAATTATTCTGATTATTACTAGTTCTATTTCTCTTACAATTTTATCTTCTAATAAAAGATATTGAAGACATTAAACAGTTAAAAGACACTGGGAGTGTCAAGATTACAACTTTTTAAAATACGTATAGGCGAGGCAATAATACATTCGGTGTTAATTTTATTAGTATCAGTAATTTTCAATTTAATTGTTTTAATTTTAGTTAGCTTTATTGGCCAACTTTTAGGCCGAAGTGTAGTAGATATATCGGGTTTTTGGCAACTGAGTCTTATAGTTATTTCTTTGTTAGTTATTTTTTTATAGTATTACAAAGGGATTTTATTTATTCCAAGATAGATAAATTGGAATAGTTACTGATTCAAAAAGAACACACTTATTGACATTGAAGCAAAAGCAATACTAAAATGAAAAAGATAAGGATAAAGCACCTTGTCTTTTTAAAATACTAGTAACTTAGACTAACAATGGGACTTTTTCATAATTTAGCACCTCTTTAGTAACCTGTTTAAGATACGGATTTTGAGTCCAATGGACCTTTTTAGCTTGGGTATTCAAATAGAAAGCGAGTTACGATTATGAAAGCACTAGGTACACAAAATATAGAGACAGAACGTTTGATTTTGAGGAGATTTGTGGAAGGTGATGCTCGAGCCATGTTTGATAATTGGGCTTCACGCTCAGAAAATCTGACTTATGTGACTTGGAATCCACACCTGAATGTCGAACAGACTAGAAATTCTATTGGCAATTGGGTAACATCCTACGACAATCCTAACTATTACAAATGGGCCATTTGTCTCAAAGATAATCCAGACTATGTCATTGGAGATATTAGTCTGGTCAGTGTGGATGAAGAAAAGTCTAGCTGTGAGATTGGATATATCTTAGGGATGGACTACTGGGGACGAGGACTCATGACAGAAGCCTTGAAGGCAGTTTTATCATACTGTCTAGATGAAATTGGATTTGAAGAGGTTGATGCTGGCTATGCAAGTTTAAATCCAGTATCTGGTCGTGTTATGGAAAAGGCGGGTATGACTTTTTGGAAGACGATTCCTAATGCAGTTGAACGAAAAGGTTATATAGCTGATAAAATTTATTATCAAATCAAAAAATAAGATGGAAAAGAATAACTTTTCCATCTTATTTTTTATAATTTACTTTTTAATCAAAGTAAAGCAAATCTTTGCTGGTACTTGTAAAGAGGTCAAAACCATCTTTAGTTACAACACCACAGTCTTCGATTCGGACACCGACTTTACCAGGGATGTAGATACCAGGCTCAACTGAGAAGCACATGCCTTCTTCGATAACCATGTCATTTCCTTCCATGATTGAAGGGAATTCGTGGACATCCATACCGATACCATGACCAAGACGGTGGTTGAAGTACTCACCGTAGCCAGCTTTTTCGATAACTTCACGTGCTGCGCGGTCTACTTCATGAGCTGTCACACCAGGTTTGATAAAGTCAAGGGCAGCTCGTTGAGCTTCTAGAGTCAAGTTGTAAATATCTTTTTTAAATTGGTCGGGTTTACCAACAGCGACTGTACGAGTCATGTCTGATGCATAACCATTCACCATTACACCGAGGTCAAAGAGGAGAAGGGCATTATTTTCAACCTTGTTGGCTCCAGGGATACCGTGTGGATTTGCAGCGTTATCACCTGTCAAAACCATAGTATCAAAGCTCATTTCATAGCCTTCACGTTTCATAGCAAAGTCGATTTGCGCAATGATATCAGTTTCCGTATTATCAAGAGAGATATTGTCAAAACCAACTTTAACAGACTTGTCGGCGTAAACACCTGCAACCATCATCTTTTGCACTTCGTCTGCTGATTTGATCAAGCGCATGCGTTGGATTAATGGAGTCAAGTTCTCAAATTCAGCACTTTCGAAGACAGTTTTCAAACCGTGATATTTAGTCAAGATGAGATTGTCAAACTCAACTGCGACACGTTTGAAATCAAGCTGTGGCAAGGCGTTTTGGATTTTCTTCCAAGGGTTTTCAGAGTCCACATAGCCCACAACTGGGAAAGAGACAGTGCTAGTCGCACGTTCAACCTCAAGTGCTGGAACGAAGAGAAGCGGTTCCTGATCTGCAAGGACAAAAAGGAACATTTGACGTTCGTGTGGATCACTGTAAAAGCCAGTGAGGTAATTAATTGTGACGGGGTCAGATACGACAGCGACGTCTAGCTTTTCTGATTCAAGATAAGTTAAGATTTGTTGTAATTTAGACATATGCTACCTTCTTTCTACCCCTCTATTTTTGCAAAAATTAGGAGAAAATGCAAGGGAGAAGGGGAAAAGAACCTAAAAAAATTCCAACAGCTAATAGCAAGTTGGAATCTAAATATTAGTTAAATCTGCTTTACTCTTAACATCGCCATATTCTTCAGCAACTTCTTGGCTGAGAATATCTTCGTAAGCTGGAAGGACAAGATCCTGACCGTATTTCTTTTTGAGGGCAAGAGTTACTAAGCGATAAGCGAGATTAGCATTGCGGGAGAGGATAGGCCCGTGGAAGTAGGAACCAAAGACATTTTTATAGTGAACACCTTCACCGACCTTTTCTTCGTTGTTGCCATTTCCATAGACAACCTGCCCCAATGGTTTTTGGTCATCTGAGAGGAAGGTGCGGCCTTGGTGATTTTCAAATCCATAGTAGGTTTCATCGAATTCTTCGTTATGAATTTTAATGTCACCAATGAATCGGTTGTTGGTTTGGTTGAGTGTATAATGTCCCATGACACCTAGACCTTCGATGCGTCTTCCGGAAGCTTCAATATAGTATTGGCCTAATAGCTGGAAACCACCGCAGATAGCAAGGACGACACCATCATTTTGGATAAAGTTGTCGATACTTTCTTTTTTAGCAGGCAAATCACCAGCAATGATACTTTGTTCAAAGTCTTGGCCACCGCCGAAAAAGGCGATGTCGTAGTGATTTTCATCGAAATCATCGTGGAGAGAAACGATGTCAACTGTTACGTGAGCACCCAGCTTTTCAGCTACATACTTGAGCATGAGGATATTTCCGTTATCTCCATAGGTATTCATGAGATTACCATAGAGGTGGGCGATATTTAGTTGATAAGAATAGTTACCGTCTTTTGAGGAAAGTGAAGTATAAACCATTAGTTCCTCTCCTTTCTAACAAGCTGACGATTGGCCAGTAATTCTCGGAATTCCAGCATAGCAGTATAAGTCGCAAGGATATAAGCATGCTTGCAGTCTTGGTTCTCGATAGTCTTGAGAACTTGCTCTAGGCTACTTGTTTCGGCAATCTTGTCAGCTGGATAACCAGTTACTCGAAGACGACGAGCAATTTCAGAATGACGAACGCCACCCGCATTGATTTCAGGAATGTCCATATCAGTAATTTGTTCAAAATCAGCATCCCAGATCCAGCTGGTATCAATCCCGTCCGCATAGTTAGCATTGAGGAGAACCGATAGACTAAATGGATAAGGAGCTAGTTTAATCATTTCAATAGCTTGTGTAGCACCAACAGGATTTTTAATAAGAACCAGTGTACATTCCTTATCACCGATATGAAACGTTTCTTGGCGCCCAAAAACTGCACGGCTCTTGTCAAATCCTTGTTTAATCAGTTGAGAATCAGCTCCAAGGTAACGAGCAATAGCGACTGCTGCGAGAGCATTGTAGATATTATAAAGCCCACCGATTTGGATACCGTATTCCTGCCCGTCAATAACAAAGCGAGAACGATTGTTAGTCAATTCCACCAATTCTGTCAGACGGTAGTCCAAGTCAGGACGTTTGCATCCACAGTTTTCGCAGATATAAGCTCCTAAGTTGGCATAAGTGTTGAGCTCATATTTCAAAATACTTTGACAGTCTGGACAGAGAATACCTTCAGTATTGTAGTGAGCAAGCTTTGCTGGTCCTTTCTCCATATCAAAACCAAAATATTGAACAGGATTCGGAATTGCAGGCTTGTAGAAAAGCGGACTATCACCGTTCAGCAGAACAGTAGCAGTAGGAACTTTTCGAATAGCGTCCAAAATCATGTTGTAGGTCGTATAAATCTCACCGTAGCGATCCATTTGGTCACGGAAGATATTGGTGATGACGAAAAGACTAGGCTGGATATAGTCACAGATGTGTGAGAGACTAGCTTCATCGATTTCAAGCACCGCAATATTTTTTCCAGTTTTTGAAGATTTGGCTGTCAAGAAGGTGGTGGTAATCCCTGTAATCATATTGGCACCACTAGGATTGGTCAGAACTTGACCATAGACTTCGTTTAAAATACCGACAGTGAGGGCGGTTGTCAGGGTTTTTCCATTGGTACCAGTAACTACGACAATCTCGTAGTTCTTCGCTAAATGTTGTAAAATGTCTTTATCAAATTGGAGGGCAAGTTTCCCTGGGAGCGTACTTCCACGTCCGAGACGACTCAAAATAAAGTGAGAAGAACGTCCAGCAAGGATCCCAAAAGTAGTTTCTAGTTTCATGTTTCTATTATATCATAAAAGATGAAAAAGACAGATTTGAGATTTTAGAAAAAGAAAAACAGCCCAAGGAGGGCTGCTTGATAGAATTAAATCGCAAACAAGTCATTCAAGTTCTCAGCCAAGGTTGGGTGAGTGAAGATTTGTTTTGTGAAGTATGTGTATGGGATTTTGTTGTCCATTGCAACAGTGATGATATTGATGATTTCTTGAGAACCTTCAGAGAAGATAGTTGCACCGAGAATCTCTTTAGTTTCAGTATTGACAACAGCTTTGAAGGCACCACGAAGGTCTCCATTTACATGACCACGAGGCATTGCTGCAACAGGGATTTCCTTGACAGCGTATGGAAGTTTCAAATCAGCTGCTTGGCTTTCAGTCAGACCAACTTGTGAAAGTGCAGGTGTGATGAACATAGTGTTTGGTACATTGAGACGGTCTTCAAAGTGTGTAGCTGCCATCGCCAGCAAGGTAGCTATAAACAACACGGAAGTCATCGAGTGAAATGTAAGTGAATTGAAGTCCACCGTTGACATCTCCGACTGCAAAAACACCAGGAACGTTTGTTTGACAGTGTTTGTCAACCTTGATCGCACCACGTTCAGTTAGTTCAATGTCTGTGTTTTCAAGTTGAAGTGGCTCCACATTTGGTTTACGTCCTGTTGCGTAAAGAAGGGCATCGAAACGATAGGTTTCGTTTTCAGTTACGACGAGAACTTGGTCACCGTCGTTTTTGATTTCAGTAGTACGGATGTTTTGAAGCAATTCAATGCCGTCTTCTTCCATGTATTGTTTAGCAAGAGCTGCGATGGAAGGTTCTGCACGAGGTAGGAAAGTATCCAAGGCATCTAGGACTGTAACCTTGCTTCCAAGTTTGTTGTAAATACCAGCAAATTCAAGACCGATGTTTCCGCCACCAAGGACACCAAGTTTTTCAGGCAATTTGTCCAAGTTTTGGATACCTGTTGAGTCAAAGACATTCTTGCTTGTAGCAAGGCCTGGGATAGGTAAGACATTTGAAACAGCACCAGTGTTGATGACGATAGTTTCAGCAGTCAGTTCTTGTTTTTCGTCACCAGCTTGGATTTCGATAACTTTATTAGAAACAAAGTGAGCTTCAGCATCAAAGATATATACGCCTGTACCTGCGACAGTAGCATAGTTTTTACCATTGAGGCGTGTAGTAACCGTATTTTTAGTAGCCATGACTTGATCAAATGACAAGTCTTTTTCAGCAGCAACTAACAAGGTTTTAGTTGGGATACAACCGATATTGATACAAGTACCGCCGTACATCGCCTTACTACGTTCGATAAGGGCAACTTTTTTACCAGCTGAAGCTAGTTTTCCAGCAAGCGTCTTGCCTGCCTTACCAAATCCTATTACAATTAAATCGTATGTTAACATTTTTATTCCTCCTGTTCGAACTTCATTCTAGCATAAGAAAAAAACTTTTGCACAAATCTGCTACGGAAAATAGTTTCAGGAACCGAATGCTCTAACAAATACTTTTTGAGTGAAGCAAATCGATAGAAATCGTTTACATGATTTAATCAGGAGGTTAGACTATCTTTTGACCCTCTCTTGTGTTATACTAGATAAGTTGCAAAAAAGCAGTACTTTTCTTTAGTGGAAAAGAAGCAACACGGTCTTTCATAAAAGATATGAAAGTACGTCATGACAAGAAAAGTATAAACTAAGCGCTATAGGATGGCTTCGCACCATCTTTAGAAAGAAGAATAACGTGAAATTTAATGAATTTAACCTTTCTGCTGATTTATTGGCAGAAATTGAAAAAGCAGGATTTGTAGAAGCAAGTCCTATCCAAGAGCAAACCATTCCTCTGGCTCTTGAAGGAAAAGATGTTATCGGACAAGCCCAAACTGGTACAGGAAAAACTGCTGCCTTTGGTTTGCCAACACTTGAAAAAATCCGTACAGAAGAAGCAACTATTCAAGCTTTGGTGATTGCCCCAACTCGTGAACTAGCTGTGCAAAGTCAGGAAGAACTCTTCCGCTTTGGTCGAAGCAAGGGTGTAAAAGTCCGTTCTGTTTATGGTGGTTCAAGTATTGAAAAACAAATCAAGGCTCTTAAATCAGGTGCTCACATCGTTGTAGGAACACCAGGTCGTCTCCTAGATTTGATCAAACGCAAGGCTTTGAAATTACAAGATATTGAAACTCTTATTCTCGATGAAGCGGACGAAATGCTCAACATGGGCTTCCTTGAAGACATCGAAGCTATCATCTCACGTGTCCCAGAAAATCGTCAAACCTTACTCTTTTCAGCAACTATGCCTGAAGCTATCAAACGTATCGGGGTTCAGTTCATGAAAGAACCTGAGCATGTGAAGATTGCGGCTAAAGAGTTGACAACTGAACTAGTTGATCAGTACTATATCCGTGTCAAGGAACAAGAAAAGTTTGACACTATGACTCGTCTTATGGATGTTGAACAACCAGAACTTGCTATCGTATTTGGTCGTACCAAACGTCGTGTGGATGAATTGACTCGTGGACTTAAAATCCGTGGCTTCCGTGCAGAAGGGATTCATGGAGATTTGGACCAAAACAAACGTCTTCGTGTTCTTCGTGACTTCAAAAATGGGAACCTTGATGTTTTAGTTGCGACAGATGTGGCAGCTCGTGGTTTGGATATCTCTGGTGTGACCCATGTCTACAACTATGACATCCCACAAGATCCAGAGAGCTATGTTCACCGTATCGGCCGTACCGGTCGTGCTGGAAAGTCAGGTCAATCAATCACTTTCGTAGCACCAAATGAGATGGGCTACCTCCAAATCATTGAGAATTTGACCAAGAAACGCATGAAGGGCTTGAAACCTGCGACAGCAGAAGAAGCTTTCCAAGCTAAAAAGCATGTTGCACTTAAGAAAATTGAACGTGACTTTGCCGATGAGACTGTTCGTGGTAACTTTGATAAATTCGTAAAAGATGCCCGTAAATTGGCAGCTGAATTCAGTCCAGAAGAATTGGCAATGTACATCCTAAGTTTGACAGTTCAGGATCCAGATAGTCTTCCAGAAGTTGAAATTGCGCGTGAGAAACCACTGCCATTTAAACCATCAGGTAATGGCTTCGGTGGTAAAGGCAAGGGAGGACGTCGTGGTGAGGATCGTCGAGATCGTGATCGCCGTCGCGACAATCGTCGTGGTGAACGTCGAGATGATTTCAAAAAAGGTGGTCGCAAAAACGACCGCTTTGAGAAGGAAAAACGTTACCGTAAGGATAATAAAAAACCACGCAATACTTCAAGCGAGAAGAAAACTGGTTTTGTAATCCGTAACAAGGGCGATAAATAATAAAAAAAGCGGTTCACTGAGGTGGATCGCTTTTATATATAAGGAGACCGATAGTTAAGTAAAAATCAATACTAGAAGTAATATTCATATATTTGCTATCTTGTAATATTATATTATCAAAAAAATGAGGGAGCTGTCAATAAGAAAAATTTAAAAAAACTAGTAAAAAAATTTTTCGAACAGTCATGAATTGCAATTCAATAAACAATTTTCAGATAATTATTGAAATAATGGTCAATTTATGATATAATGGAAGCGATTAAATACGAGGTGAAAAATGGCACATTTATTAGAAAAAACGAGAAAAATTACGTCTATCCTGAAGCGTGCGGAGGAGAAATTACAAGATGATCTTCCATATAATGCCATCACACGCCAATTAGCGGATATTATTGATTGCAACGCTTGTATTGTTAACAGTAAGGGGCGTTTGTTGGGCTACTTTATGCGCTATAAAACAAACACCGATCGTGTAGAGCAGTTCTTCCAAACAAAGATTTTCCCTGAGGACTATATCCAAGGGGCAAATATGATCTACGATACGGAGGCCAACCTCCCTGTGGAACATGATTTGACTATTTTCCCAATTGAAAGTCGCTCAGACTTCCCAGATGGTTTAACAACTATTGCTCCAATCCATGTTTCTGGGATTCGTTTGGGATCTTTGATTATCTGGCGTAATGATAAGAAATTCGAAGATGAGGATTTGATTCTTGTTGAGATTGCTAGTACGGTGGTTGGTATCCAGCTTTTGAACTTTCAACGTGAAGAAGACGAGAAAAATATCCGTCGTCGTACAGCCGTAACAATGGCAGTCAATACTCTTTCTTACTCTGAGTTACGAGCAGTATCAGCTATTTTGGGTGAATTGAATGGCAATGAAGGACAATTAACTGCATCAGTCATTGCAGACCGTATCGGTATTACGCGCTCTGTGATTGTCAATGCCCTTCGAAAACTCGAATCAGCAGGAATTATTGAAAGTCGTTCATTGGGTATGAAGGGAACTTATCTAAAAGTTTTAATCCCAGATATTTTTGAAGAAGTGAAAAAGAGGGACTATTAATGGCTAAGGCTTTAATTTCGATTGACTACACAGAAGATTTTGTAGCGGATCATGGAAAATTGACAGCAGGAGCTCCTGCTCAAGCGATATCAGAAGCAATCAATCAGGTAACTAGATTAGCATTTGACCGTGGAGATTATATTTTCTTTACCATTGACGCTCATGAGGAAAATGATGTCTTTCATCCAGAAAGTAAACTATTTCCCCCCTCATAATCTGATTGGGACTAGCGGGCGTAATCTATATGGTAAGTTAGCTGAATTTTATCAGGAACAGGCCCAGGATAGTCGTGTTTTCTGGATGGACAAACGTCACTATTCGGCTTTTTCTGGCACAGATTTGGATATCCGTCTGAGAGAGCGTCGCGTGGATACAGTTATCTTAACAGGTGTTCTGACAGATATCTGTGTATTGCATACGGCTATTGATGCCTATAATCTTGGGTATCAGATAGAAGTTGTCAAGCCAGCAGTCGCATCCATTTGGCCTGAAAACCACCAGTTTGCACTTGGACATTTTAAGAATACATTAGGAGCGAAACTCCTTGATGAAAATCTAGTTGAAATCAAAGAATAATGTATTCAAAAAAACTGAAAAAAATCTGAAAAAAGTGTTGACAAAGTTTTTGAAAGTTGATATACTAGTAAAGTAATCGACGCGGGGATGGCGGAATTGGCAGACGCGCAGGACTAAGGATCCTGTGACCGCTTTAGGTCGTGAGGGTTCAAGTCCCTCTCTCCGCATAGGAAAAGAGTTAGCTTCGGCTAGCTCTTTATTTTTATATAAACAAGGGCAAAGATTTTGCTCTTTTTTTTCGATTTCATAAACATTTCATATTTGAATATTATAATGGTTTTACAAATATGGAGGTGCTATATGAATCCCACTCAAAGAGCTTGGGCTTACGTCAGCAGAAAACGACTGAGAAGTCTCATTTTATTCTTGATTCTATTTGTCTTATTGGCTGGAATATCGGCTTGTCTGACGCTTATGAAGTCCAACAAAACAGTAGAAAATAATCTCTATCGCTCATTGAATACATCTTTTTCTATTAAAAGAATAGAAGCAGATCAGACCTTTCAACTGTCTCAACTAGATGACCTTAAAAAGATAAAGGGTCTTGAGGAGATTTCTCCAGAGCTTGAAACAATAGCTAAGTTGACTGACAAAGAAGTCGTCACTGGAGAGCAAAGTATCCAAAGGGATGATTTGACAGAGGCTGAAAAAAATCTTATCAGTTTGATTGCATTAGGAGACTCTTCCAAGGATGTTTCTTTTACAAGTTCTGCCTTTACCCTTAAAGAAGGAAGACACCTAGAAAAAGGAGATAGTCAGAAAATCTTAGTCCATGAAGAATTAGCTAAGAAGAATAACTTAAAACTTGGGGATAAGATTAGTTTAAATCCTGGTCAAGTTGAAGGAAGTAGTGGACAAAGGCTAGATTATGAAATCGTAGGTACTTTCTCAGGTCGGAAGCAAGAGAAATTTACCGGTCTCTCATCAGACTTTAGTGAAAACACGGTCTATACAGACTACGAAAGTAGCCAAACTCTTCTTGGAAATAAGGAAGCTCAAGTTACTGCCGCTCGTTTCTATCTAGAAAATCCAAAAGATATGGATAGTATCATTCAAGAGGTTGAAAAGTTATCTCTTGAAACGAAAGGTTATCAAGTCGAAAAGGGAAATAAGGCTTTTGAACAAATCAAGGATTCAGTTTCGACCTTCCAAACCTTCCTACAGATTTTCCTCTATGGCATTATGATTGCTGGGGTAGGAGCGCTGGTCTTGGTCTTGTCACTTTGGTTACGAGAGCGGGTCTACGAGGTTGGTATTTTATTGGCACTAGGTAAGGGAAAGGAGCAATCTTTAGCCAATTCTGCCTAGAAGTTATCCTAGTTTCATTGGCATCTATTCTGCCGGCATTTGTGGCTGGGAATGCCATTACTTCCTATCTCTTGAAGACTGTACTAGCAAGTGGCGACCAAGCTGCACTACAAGATACTCTAGCAAAAGCAACGAGTCTTTCAACAAGTCTTCTATCATTTGGAGAATCTTATATCTTCCTACTTATCATTAGCTGCTTGTCAGTTGCACTTTGTTTCCTATTTTTATTTAGAAAATCACCGAAAGAAATTTTATCATCCATCAGTTAATAAAGGAGAAATTATGACTTTACTACAATTACAAGATCTTACTTATCGTTACAAGAACACTGCAGAAGCAGTATTATATAAAATCAATTACGATTTTGAACCTGGCAAGTTTTATAGTATTATCGGAGAATCAGGAGCTGGGAAGTCAACACTCTTATCTCTATTAGCAGGACTTGATAACCCAGTCGAAGGAGCTATCTTATTCGAAGGCAAGGATATTCGTGAACAAGGTTATTCTTATCATCGCATGCACCATATCTCGCTAGTTTTCCAAAACTATAACTTGATTGATTATCTTTCTCCATTAGAAAATATCCGCTTGGTTAATAAGAAGGCTAGTAAGGATACGCTTCTTGAACTTGGTTTAGATGAAAGTCAGATCAAGCGGAATGTTCTCCAATTATCAGGTGGGCAGCAACAACGGGTGGCCATTGCTCGTAGCCTTGTATCAGAAGCACCAGTGATTTTAGCGGATGAACCAACAGGAAACCTAGATCCTAAGACTGCCGGAGATATCATCGAACTCCTCAAATCTCTGGCTGAGAAAACAGGAAAGTGTGTGATCGTTGTTACCCACAGTAAGGAAGTCGCTCAAGCGTCAGATATTACATTGGAATTGAAGGATAAGAAACTGACTGAAATAAGAACAAACAGTAATTAAATCTTTTAATTATATATAACCGAAGTAAATCTAGAAAGGAATCGTATGTTACACAACGCATTTGCCTATGTCACAAGAAAATTTTTCAAGTCGCTTGTGATCTTTCTTATCATTCTCTTGATGGCTAGTTTGAGTTTGGTCGGCTTGTCTATCAAGGGAGCAACAGCCAAGGCTTCTCAGGAAACCTTTAAAAATATCACCAATAGTTTTTCGATGCAAATCAATCGTAGAGTCAATCAAGGAACTCCACGTGGTGCGGGGAATATCAAGGGTGAAGATATTAAAAAAATTACTGAGAATAAGGCCATTGAATCCTACATCAAACGGATCAATGCTATCGGTGATTTGACAGGCTATGAACTGATTGAAACGCCTGAAACCAAGAAAAATTTAACTGCAGATCGAGCTCAACGTTTTGGAAGTAGTTTGATGATAACAGGTGTTAATGACTCTTCTAAAGAAGATAAGTTTGTATCAGGCTCTTACAAACTGGTCGAAGGTGAGCATTTAACAAACGATGACAAATACCAGATTCTCATGCACAAAGACTTGGCTGCTAAACATGGCTGGAAAGTTGGCGACAAGGTCAAACTGAACTCCAATATCTACGATGCAGATAATGAAAAAGGAGCCAAGGAAACAGTAGAAGTAACGATCAAAGGACTCTTTGATGGACATAACAAATCTGCTGTGACCTATTCACAAGAACTTTATGAGAATACAGCTATCACAGATATTCACACAGCTGCCCAGCTCTATGGTTATACAGAAGATACAGCTATTTATGGCGATGCTACCTTCTTTGTAGCTGGAGATAAGAATCTAGATACTGTCATGCAAGAATTAGGATCTATCAACGGCATCAACTGGAAGATGTATAGCTTGATTAAGAGTTCATCTAACTATCCTGCCCTTGAACAATCTATCTCAGGCATGTACAAGATGGCTAATCTTCTCTTCTGGGGTAGCTTGAGCTTCTCTGTTCTTCTACTGGCTCTCTTACTGACACTATGGATTAATGCCCGTCGGAAAGAGGTTGGAATTCTCCTTTCAATTGGTCTAAAACAAGCAAGTATTCTAGGACAATTTATCACAGAAGCAGTTATGATTGCAATTCCAGCACTAATTTCAGCTTACTTCTTTAGCTAACTATACTGCTCGTGCCATTGGAAATACTGTTCTTGCAAATGTCACATCAGATGTGGTTAAGCAGGCTAGTAAGGCAGCCCAAGCCTCTAATCTTGGTGGTGGTGCAGAAGTCGACGGCTTTAGCAAGACACTTTCAAGTCTGGATATTTCCATTCAACCTTCTGACTTTGCTATCATCTTTGTACTTGGCTTAGTTCTTGTAGTATTAGTTATGGCACTTGCTTCAAGCAATCTCCTCTTTAAACAACCAAAAGAACTCTTGTTGGATAGTGAATAAAAAACCTGCTACCTATTCTCACTCAAATGAGATATAATATAGGTAGCATTTTTGATAGAAAAGGATTTATATGAAAATTCTAATTGTAGAAGATGAAGACATGATCCGCGAGGGAATTAGTGACTATTTGACGGATTGTGGCTATGAAACCATTCAGGCAGCAGATGGCCTTGAGGCCTTAGAACAATTTTCCAATCACCAAGTTGCTCTGATTCTCCTAGATATTCAAATGCCGAAACCCAATGGTTTAGAGGTTTTGTCAGAAATACGCAAAAGCAGCCAAGTTCCGGTCTTGATGTTGACAGCCTTTCAGGACGAAGAATATAAGATGAGTGCCTTTGCTGCATTAGCAGATGGTTATTTGGAAAAGCCTTTTTCTCTATCTTTGTTAAAAGTACGAGTGGATGCCATCTTTAAACGTTATTATGATACTGGTCGTATTTTTACCTATAGAGACACCGAGGTAGACTTTGACAGTTATAGTGCCAAAGTGGCTGGTCAAGAAGTTGCAGTGAATGCAAAAGAGCTGGAAATTTTAGACTATCTGGTAAAAAATGAAGGTCGAGCTTTAACACGGTCGCAGATTATCGATGCTGTATGGAAGATGACAGATGAGGTTCCTTTTGACAGAGTGATAGATGTCTATATCAAGGAACTACGGAAAAAATTGGATTTAGACTGTATTCTTACCGTTCGCAATGTTGGTTATAAATTGGAGAGAAAATGAGACGTTCAGGTTTATTTAAAAAAATTTATCTATACCTTCTCGGTATTTTCTACCTTGGTCATTTGTTTGCATTTGGCCATCTATTTCCTCTTTCCTCCGACCTATCTCAGTCATCGACAGGAAAGCATCGGGCAAAAGGCTACAGAAATTGCCCAAACTCTCCAAGGAAAGGACAGTCAAGCTATTCAGGAAGTCCTTGAACTTTATTCTAAAAGCAGTGATATTAAGGGAGCTGTTAAGGGAGAGATGACTCAGGATAAGTTGGAGGTCAATGACAATCTTCCTCTGGATAGACAACGTCAAACAGCTTCTTTGGTTATTGAGGAAAGAGAAGTTCAAACTAAGGATGGTCAGACGATGACCTTACAGTTTTTAGCTTCTATGGATTTGCAGAAAGAAGCAGAAGATATCAGCCTACAATTTCTGCCTTATACTTTATTAGCGTCTTTCATCATTTCACTCCTCATCGCCTTTATCTATGCTAGAACCATTGTTGCTCCAATTTTGGAAATCAAACGAGTGACTCGACGGATGATGGATTTAGATGCAGAAGTGAGGTTGCGCGTGGATTCTAAGGATGAAATTGGTGATCTTAAAGAACAAATCAACAGCCTTTATCAGCATCTCTTGACTGTGATTGCAGATTTGCATGAGAAAAACGAGGCCATCCTCCAGCTGGAAAAGATGAAGGTTGAGTTTTTACGAGGAGCTTCCCACGAACTGAAACACCTCTAGCTAGTCTAAAGATTCTTCTGGAGAATATGAAAGCCAATATTGGACGCTATAAAGATCGTGACCATTATCTGGGAGTTTCTTTGGGTATTGTGGATGATTTGAGTCACCACATTCAGCAAATCTTATCCCTTTCTTCAGTGCAAGAGTTGCGAGATAAGAAAGAAGAAATCAACCTTCTTGAAATGACAGATTTTCTCTTAAAGGATTATGATTTATTAGCCAAAGAGAGGGAAATCTCAGTTGTGAATCAACTGACTGACCAACAAACTTATCTAAATTCTTCGGTACTAAAGCTGATTCTTTCCAATCTTATCAGTAATGCTGTGAAACACTCTGTTCAAGGTGGTTATTTAAAAATTGGGACAGAAGATGGCTGGGTTTTCATTGAGAACGCCTGTACACCTGAGGAGCAAGATAAGTTTAAACAATCCTTTACGATTTCTAGTCGACAAAGTAAGGGAGCTGGCTTGGGACTCTTCGTCGTCAAAAGTTTACTGGAAAACGAAGAAATTGACTATCGCTTTGAAAGACATGATGATCACTTGGTATTTTATATGAACTTGCCTGAGAACAAGGATTAGACCAAGTGGGAAAAGGTTTACATATCTGAAAATAGAAGAAATTCAATCGAAACTACGGGAAAAACTAGCTTTTTTTGCTAAAAAGTGATAAAATGAACAATGTAAATGGGATGTCCCATAAAAATATACAGGAGGCCTGATAAAATGGCAATCGTTTCAGCAGAAAAATTTGTCCAAGCAGCTCGTGACAACGGTTATGCAGTTGGTGGATTTAACACAAACAACCTTGAGTGGACTCAAGCTATCTTGCGCGCAGCAGAAGCTAAAAAAGCTCCAGTTTTGATCCAAACTTCAATGGGTGCTGCTAAATACATGGGTGGTTACAAAGTTGCTCGCAACTTGATCGCTAACCTTGTTGAATCAATGGGTATCACTGTACCAGTAGCTATCCACCTTGACCACGGTCACTACGAAGATGCACTTGAGTGTATCGAAGTTGGTTACACTTCAATCATGTTTGACGGTTCACACCTTCCAGTTGAAGAAAACCTTAAATTGGCTAAAGACGTTGTTGAAAAAGCACACGCTAAAGGTATCTCAGTAGAAGCTGAAGTTGGTACTATCGGTGGTGAAGAAGACGGAATCATCGGTAAAGGTGAATTGGCTCCAATCGAAGACGCTAAAGCAATGGTTGCAACTGGTATTGACTTCTTGGCAGCTGGTATCGGTAACATCCATGGTCCTTACCCTGCAAACTGGGAAGGTCTTGACCTTGACCACTTGCAAAAATTGACAGAAGCTCTTCCAGGATTCCCAATCGTATTGCACGGTGGATCAGGTATTCCTGATGAGCAAATCCAAGCAGCTATCAAACTTGGTGTTGCTAAAGTTAACGTTAACACTGAATGCCAAATCGCATTCGCTAACGCAACTCGTAAATTTGCTCGTGACTACGAAGCAAACGAAGCAGAATACGACAAGAAGAAACTCTTCGACCCACGTAAATTCTTGGCTGACGGTGTAAAAGCTATCCAAGCATCAGTTGAAGAACGTATCGACGTATTCGGTTCAGAAGGTAAAGCTTAATCTAGCTGAACAATACAAAATGAAACCCGCCTGTGAAGGTGGGTTTTTGTGTTTGGACAGTGAATATTGTAATACAAAAAAATAAGCGAAAAACGATTAGATGATTGTTCGTTTTTTGCTTATTTTTTTTATTTCTACGAAATAAATATTATTTCTTGTCTTTGAGTTCATTAGGGCTGCAACAACTGTTGCCCCAATAATTGGTGCAAGTGAACCAATGATTCTAGAAGCATTTTTAACAGTAGAGGTGGTTGCAATTAACGAAGATGCTTCACTAATTTGTTCAAAATCTACTGATTTATTCTCAGACACCGCATATTTTTCTGATTCATCAAAAAAATTTAGCAACAACTCTGCTCTATCAGCTCTGTCTTGATCTGTCGTTTTTAAATTTTCAATTTCAAAATCTATTACGGTACGTAATGCAATATAATGGAGTTTAGTTAATCTACTTTTTTGAGTTTCAAGATTTCTGATGGTTTGTTTAGTAACTCCTATAAGATTGCTGAGATCTGAACTTGTCCAATTTAAAATCTCTCGAATAGCTTTTAAGTTATTTTGTAGAATTGTTCTTGTATCTTCTGTTGATGGATATTTTTTTCTTTTAACATATCTTCTTACCTATAATTTTCTATTTCTATTATAACAAAAATAAAAATATAATTTAAATAGTTGTATACGATAAAATATTTTTTTCTAAGACAAAAATAAAACATTTTCATAAAAATTCTTGACAAGATAAAAAAATATTGTACTATACTATGCTTATCTAAATAAGAGGAGTGTTTTTTTATGGATATTCAATTGGCGTTTATCTTATTGTTAATTTCTTTGTGTATGTTTCTATTGGTTAGAAAGAACATAATTACAAAAAAAGTTTACGGACTTTTTGATAAACAATAAAGGATCAGAAATAGATTTTTTTAGAGACTAGTGAATTAAGTGTTTTAGAAGGTGCAAAAAAATACTGAACAAAAAAATATAAAAATCGGATTAATTAATTCATATATTGTAGTTAATTCAATAAAAAGTAAGGTAATATAAAAATAAAGGGGTTTTATAATGGATGAACTTGTTAGAAAAAAATAGCAGCTCTTGGTTTTCCAGCTGTAATATTAATGATAGCAATGAGTGCGACAGGGTTAGCAGGTGGGGCAGCGCTAACAACAGCCTTAGCAGCTCTTGGACCACTTGGTATGTTTGGAGGATTATTTGTTTTAGGAGCTATAGGTTTATTAGCTGATAAAATAACTGAGTTTGGTATTGAAAACATTGCAAAACTAGTTCTTAAAGAACATCTTAAAACAACTTCGAAAGAGGAACTCGTTGAATTGGTAAAAAAATCTCTAATCACAAAATCGATGAAATTAAAAATTCTTGACTACATTGAAAATTTTAATGAAAACTAAAAAGAGGTAATATTATGTCAAAATTATATACGTGCGAAGAATGTGGTGGAGAGTTCACTAAGAGAGAGCTTACTTGGGATGGTAGTGATCATACTGATGGAGTTTACTATTGCAAAGACTGCTTTCGTTTTTTAGAACAGTGTGGGATTGATGCAATGGATCCTGATGGATTTGGATACGATGATTATGGTAATTGGGATCAAGAACGTTTAGGTTTTTAGATTTTTGTGAGTTTTGACTTACTATATTAGATACAATTTTACTTTATTTATCCAGCTAGCCTGCCCCTTTTGGCAGGTTTTTTGGTATTTTAAGGAGACTATCAAACCAGAATTTTTGAATAAAAGTATTATTTTAAGAGAGAAATCTCCAATTTCATAAACTTTAGGCAAACGCTTGCATTTTAGTTTTTATTGGACTATAATAGGTTGGTATAAATCCTTCTGTAATAATATTGAGAAGGTGTAGAAAGTAAGGATTTAGAATATTTGTAGCCAAAAATACAATGTTGCTATTCCTTGCGATAGGGAGATAGATATGGCAATGATAGAAGTGCAACACCTTCAGAAAAATTTTGTGAAGACTGTTAAGGAACCGGGCTTGAAGGGAGCTTTGCGCTCCTTTATTCATCCTGAAAAGCAGACCTTTGAAGCGGTCAAAGATTTGACCTTTGAGGTGCCCAAGGGGCAGATTTTAGGATTTATAGGGGCAAATGGTGCTGGGAAGTCGACCACCATCAAAATGCTGACAGGAATTTTGAAACCGACATCTGGTTTTTGTCGGATTAACGGCAAGATTCCACAGGACAATCGCCAAGATTATGTCAAGGATATTGGAGTCGTTTTCGGACAACGTACCCAGCTATGGTGGGATTTGGCACTGCAAGAGACTTATACGGTCTTAAAAGAAATTTACGATGTACCAGACTCGCTCTTCCATAAACGCATGGACTTTTTGAATGAAGTTTTGGATTTGAAGGAATTTATCAAGGATCCTGTGCGGACTCTTTCACTAGGTCAACGAATGCGAGCGGATATTGCAGCTTCCTTGCTTCACAATCCCAAAGTTCTCTTTTTAGATGAACCGACAATTGGTTTGGATGTGTCGGTCAAGGATAACATTCGACGTGCTATCACCCAGATCAATCAGGAGGAAGAGACAACTATTCTCTTGACTACTCATGATTTGAGTGATATTGAGCAACTCTGTGATCGGATTTTTATGATTGACAAGGGTCAGGAGATTTTTGATGGGACGGTGAGCCAGCTCAAGGATACCTTTGGAAAGATGAAGACTCTTTCCTTTGAACTGCTACCAGGTCAAAGTCATCTCCTTTCTCACTATGAAGGCTTGCCTGACATGACCATTGATAGACAAGGAAATAGCCTCAACATTGAATTCGATAGTTCTCGCTACCAGTCAGCTGATATTATCAAGCAAACCCTGTCTGATTTTGAAATCCGCGATTTGAAGATGGTGGATACGGATATCGAGGATATTATCCGTCGCTTCTATCGAAAGGAGCTCTAAGATGGTCAAATTGTGGAGACGTTATAAACCCTTTATCAATGCAGGGATTCAGGAGTTGATTAGCTATCGAGTTAACTTTATTCTCTATCGAATTGGTGATGTCATGGGGGCTTTTGTCGCTTTCTATCTCTGGAAGGCAGTCTTTGACTCCTCCCAGGAGCCTTTGATTCAGGGCTTCAGTATGGCAGATATCACTCTCTACATCATCATGAGTTTTGTGACCAATCTTTTGACCAGGTCTGATAGCTCCTTTATGATTGGGGAGGAGGTCAAGGATGGCTCCATTATCATGCGCTTGCTGAGACCAGTGCATTTTGCGGCCTCTTACCTTTTCACCGAACTTGGCTCCAAGTGCTTGATTTTTATCTCTGTTGGACTGCCATTTTTAAGTGTCATTGTTTTGATGAAAATCTTATCTGGGCAAGGGATTGTAGAAGTGTTGGGCTTAACTGTCCTTTATCTCTTTAGCTTAACTCTGGCTTATCTGATTAACTTTTTCTTTAATATCTGCTTTGGATTTTCTGCCTTTGTGTTTAAAAATCTTTGGGGTTCCAACCTACTTAAGACTTCCATAGTGGCATTTATGTCTGGAAGTTTAATTCCCTTGGCATTCTTTCCGAAAATCGTTTCAGATATTCTGTCCTTCTTGCCATTTTCATCCTTAATTTACACTCCGGTCATGATTATTGTTGGTAAATACGATGCCAGTCAGATTCTTCAAGCACTTTTGCTTCAGCTTTTCTGGCTTATAGTGATGGTGGGCTTGTCTCAGTTGATTTGGAAACGAGTCCAGTCATTTATCACCATTCAGGGAGGTTAGTATGAAAAAATATCAACGCATGCATCTGATTTTTATCAGACAATACATCAAGCAAATCATGGAATACAAGGTGGATTTTGTGGTTGGTGTGCTGGGAGTTTTTCTAACTCAAGGCTTGAACCTCCTATTTCTCAATGTCATCTTTCAACACATCCCATCCCTGGAAGGTTGGACCTTTCAAGAAATTGCTTTTATCTATGGATTTTCCTTAATTCCAAAGGGATTAGATCATCTCTTTTTTGACAATCTCTGGGCTTTAGGTCAACGACTAGTTCGAAAAGGGGAGTTTGACAAGTATCTGACTCGTCCTATCAATCCTCTCTTTCACATCCTCGTTGAGACCTTTCAGATTGATGCCTTGGGTGAACTTTTGGTCGGTGGAATCTTACTAGCGACAACGGCGACTAGCATTGCTTGGACTCTTCCAAAATTCCTGATTTTTCTAGTTTGTATTCCTTTTGCGACCTTGATTTATACTTCTTTAAAAATCGCGACAGCCAGCATCGCTTTTTGGACCAAGCAGTCAGGAGCAATGATTTACATTTTCTATATGTTTAATGATTTTGCCAAGTACCCGATTTCCATTTACAATTCATTTCTTCGATGGTTGATTAGCTTTATCGTGCCATTTGCCTTTACGGCCTACTATCCTGCCAGCTATTTCTTGCAGGACAAGGATGTGATCTTTAATATTGGTGGTTTGATTCTGATTTCCCTGGTTTTCTTTGTTATCTCTCTCAAACTCTGGGATAGGGGCTTGGATGCCTATGAAAGTGCGGGTTCGTAAGTGGTAAAGTAAGACTAAAAATCAAGAAAAGGCACTTATGATGTTTGTAATTGAAGCAGTCAAGGATGAAAAATCAAAAAAATGGCAGTTGTTGCTGAGGTTTTTAAAAGGATTTGCCAGAATGGTTTGGAATACCAGAAAGCACGCAAGCCTACATAGAAGGAGCCAAGGACTTGCAAGTTTGGGCAGCCTATCAGGAGAGTGATTTGCTTGGCTTTTGTATGTCTCTCCTATTCTAGTAAAAGATTGTGCAGAGATTGATTGTCTCGGTGTAAAAAAAGCTCATCAAGGTAGAGGAATTGGGAGTCAATTGCTTGTTACTTTAGAGAGTGAAGCCAGCAAAAAAATGTTGATTTTTTTGCAGGTGAAAACAGTGGCAGAAGGCTCAAATAAAGATTATGACCGAACAAATGTCTTTTATCGCAGACTTGGCTTTAAAAAACTAGAGATTTTTCCGCAACTGTGGGGATCCCAAAATCCTTGTCAGATTTTGATTAAAAAGATAGCTTAAGAATTCCTTGATATCCGTCCTTATAGTGCTATACTGTAAGTGTAATCGCCGATTTAGCTCATACTCTTCGAAAATCAAATTCAAACCGCGTCAACGTCGCCTTGCCGTACTCAAGTACAGCCTGCGGCTAGTTTCCTAGTTTGCTTTTTGATTTTCATTGAGTATCAGTTGGTAGAGCAAAGCACTCGTAAAGCCTATGTCACAGGTTCGATCCCTGCAATCTTAGAATGAATAAAAACAGTAAAAAGCGCAAAAAATCACCTCCTGTGCTATACTGTAATTGAAATTTTTTTGTAAAGCTAAAAATAATAAAAAAATATGAATAAAATTTTCTGAAAAATAATTGACAAGAGCTGAATTTTCTTGTAAAATAAGAAAAATTAAATACAACACCGAATGAAGTTTAATAGAAGTGGAAAATCGTTTGATTTTTCATGACTGTAAATGGACGGAACTCTGGAGAGACCGTAAAGGCACCGAAGGGGCAAGGCAGGCAACTGCTCAAACTCTCAGGTAAAAGGACAGAGCAATGATAGAGCGCTTTTTGGCATTTATCGATGCATTCCAGAGTACATGTTTCTAGCATGTACTCTTTCTTTTGGAGTTGATTAGATAGGAGAAATGCATGTTAAATTTTCTAAAAGAAATAGACGCTTTTGTATGGGGACCACCCCTTTTAATCTTATTGGTCGGTACAGGAATTTACTTGACTATTCGTCTAGGACTCTTACAAATTTTCCGTTTACCAAAAGCCTTTCAGCTGATTTTTGCTAAAGACAAGGGGCAGGGAGATGTATCTAGCTTTGCAGCCTTATGTACGGCCTTGGCGGCGACTGTTGGTACAGGAAATATCATCGGGGTGGCAACAGCCATCAAGGTGGGAGGTCCTGGTGCCCTCTTCTGGATGTGGATAGCAGCTTTTTTTGGAATGGCGACCAAGTATGCCGAAGGTCTCCTTGCTATCAAATACAGAAGTAAGGATGATAATGGGGCGGTTGCAGGTGGTCCTATGCATTATATCCTTCTAGGTATGGGAGAAAGGTGGCGCCCCTTGGCGATGCTCTTTGCCTTGGCAGGTGTTTTGGTAGCTCTCTTAGGTATTGGTACCTTTACTCAGGTCAACTCCATCACAGAGTCTATACAAAATACAACCAACTTGTCACCGACCATTACTGCTATAGTCCTTTCTATATTTGTTGGGATTGCGGTCTTTGGTGGACTCAAGTCCATTTCTAAGGTTTCAACCACCGTTGTTCCTTTTATGGCCATTGTCTATATCTTGGGAACTCTTACCGTCATCTTCTTTAATATCGAGAAACTCCCTGCAACTCTGGCCTTGGTCTTTACATCAGCTTTTAGTCCAGTGGCTGCAGTAGGAGGCTTTGCAGGAGCCAGTATCCGAACTGCTATTCAAAATGGTGTGGCGCGTGGTGTCTTCTCAAACGAGTCGGGATTGGGTTCAGCTCCCATTGCGGCTGCGGCAGCTAAGACCAACGAACCGGTGGAGCAGGGTTTGATTTCCATGACAGGGACCTTTATTGATACCTTGATTATCTGTACATTGACTGGTTTGACAATCTTGGTGACTGGGGTTTGGAATGGTAATTTAGATGGTGTTGCTCTAACTCAGTCAGCTTTTTCTACAGTATTTTCTTTCTTTGGACCTGCTCTTCTAACAATCTTCTTGGTACTCTTTGCCTTTACTACGATTTTGGGATGGAACTATTACGGAGAGCGTTGTTTTGAGTTTTTCTTTGGCGTTCGCTTTATCTGGCTTTATCGTGTGGTCTTTGTACTCATGGTTTTGCTAGGAGGATTCATAGAGTTAGATATGGTCTGGGTCATTGCGGATATCGTCAATGCTCTCATGGCTCTACCAAACTTGATTGCACTCTTAGCCTTATCACCAGTTGTTATCGCTGAGACTAAGAAGTATTTTGATAAATAATGTATGGTTGATATTCCCATTTATAGATAAGACTAGCATCTGTTTGTGAGATGCTAGTTTTTTCACTACTAGGGCTAGTCTTTTATTTTATACTCAATGAAAATCAAAGAGCAAACTAGGAAACTAGCCGCAGGTTGCTCAAAGCACTGCTTTGAGGTTGTGGATAGAACTGACGAAGTCAGCTCAAAACACTGTTTTGAGGTTGCAGATGAAACTGATGAAGTCAGTCACATATATACGGCAAGGCGACGTTGACGCGGTTTGAAGAGATTTTCGAAGAGTATTATGTCATAAGATGAATGGAATTCAAGAGTACCTCTTTTATGATATCCTTTATTTGCACTTTTATTTATTGTATAATAGTCAGCATAAATCTGTTTTTGTTCTGATATGTCTTGTTTCATCTATGTGAGAAAGAAAAATAAACTGGAGGTGTTTATGTCAAAAGATATTCGAAAATTAGTGACTTCACAGGGGATAGCGAATCTAGCAGATGTCTTTTTTAGAGTCATTGTGATTGCAAATGTGTTTGTCTTATCTGGTTCTGTTATTTCAACCTCCATAGTGCCAATTCTAATTGGACTATCCTCCTTTTTAGCTAGTTTCTTAGTTCCATTAGTAACGAAGAGATTAGCTTTAAATCGTGTTCTGTTCTTGACTCAATTTGGTAAGACTCTTCTGCTAGCGATTTTGTTTTTTCTACTCAAGCAATCTGAAACTATTTCCCTCCCTCTTTTATATGCTATTGTCACTTTTATCTCTATTTTGGATGGTTTTGCAGCGCCTGTTTCCTATGCGATTGTTCCACGATATGCAAGTGATTTAGCTAAAGCGAACGCAGCTATTTCTATGAGTGGTGAAAGTGTACAGCTAGTAGGTTGGGGCTTAGGAGGTTTCTTATTTGCGAGTCTGGGAATGAATCCTAGCCTGCTCATTGTGTTAGTTTTGTTTACAATTTCGACGATTTTGATGTTTGGTTTGCCACTAGTCGAAAAAGAAGAGTTATCCTCTGAAACGAATGTTGAGACCCTAACAAAAGGTTGGCGATTGGTGGCTAAAGAATCAAGATTACGTTTTATTGTTCAGGCTAATCTCTTAGAAATTCTAGCCAATGCTATCTGGGTATCTTCTGTTTTACTTGTTTTTGTGACTGAGATTTTACATCGGTCAGAAAGCTATTGGGGCTACGTCAATACATCCTATTCCTTGGGGATTATCTTGGGAGGAGCTATTATCTTCCGTCTAGCAGAGAAAGTTGTTACCTATAAATATCAGACTATGACCTTTTCTTTGTTAGCGACAGCACTAGTAACTCTGTTGATAGTGTTATTTCCAAATCCACCTGCTTTTCTATTCCTATCTCTAGTAATTGGTTTTCTATCTCAGATTAAGGAAGTCCCTGAGAGTGTATTATTACAGGAATCGGTTGATGAGAAAGAACTTGTAAATGTTTACTCTGTTATCGAAGTTGTCTCTACATTGGCCTTCTCTGTTTCTGTATTTCTAATGAGTTCCATCACAGAATATTTTGGAGTATTTACTGGCTTTGGCTTGGCTATATTCTGCTTGCTAGTAGAGTCCATCTTAGTTTTAAGAAACAAGCATCAGATAAATTAACAGTATGATCACACATCTGGTGTGATTTTTTTGTTTTCATAAAAATTTTTTATCAGTGCAATTTAAAATATATATTATGCAAGGTATAGATTCTGTGTTAGACTTATTGTCAACGAAAAGCTAAGGAGTCATCAATCAAGACAAGGATTTGTTCAATAGGCTGATGAGATTTCGTAAGATTTTCGCAGAAACCATTTAATTACAAAATGAAAAGAGGTCCCCTTATGACAACATTTACTATCCACACAGTAGAATCAGCGCCAGCAGAAGTGAAAGAAGTTCTTGAAACGGTACAAAAGGACAACAATGGCTATATCCCAAATCTTATCGGTCTTTTGGCCAATGCCCCAACAGCCCTAGAAGCTTACCGAACTGTTGGAGCTATTAACCGTCGCAATAGTCTAACACCTGTAGAGCGCGAAGTGGTGCAAATCACGGCAGCCGTAACTAATGGTTGTGCCTTTGTGTCGCTGGTCACACAGCCTTTTCTATCAAGCAAATCCAGATGAATGATGACCTTCTCCAAGCCCTTCGCAATCGTACCCCAATCGAAAGCGATCCTAAGTTGGATACCCTAGCTAAGTTTACCTTGGCAGTTATCAATACCAAAGGGCGTGTAGGAGGTGAAGCTCTTGGAGAATTCCTTGAAGCTGGCTATACGCAAGAAAATGCCTTGGATGTTGTTCTCGGTGTCAGTTTAGCAAGTATTTGTAACTATGCCAACAACCTAGCTAACACACCGATTAATCCAGAATTACAACCTTATGCATAAGAGGAGGACAAAGTATGGGATTTTTTTCAGAAGAATTTTTAAGCTGGTTAGACCAGCACGCTGATGAAATTGACAAAAAATCATGTCAAGCTGGAGAAGAGCTGATTGAGAAAATTGCTGCAGAAGGTGCCTTTCGTGTAGGAGTACCAAAAGTTCTTGGAGGGCTAGGTGGAAGTGATCAAGATGTTATCGATATCCTTGCAGAACTCGCTCAACATTCCTTAACAGCTTCCTTTATCTCATGGGGGCAACGAACTTTAATAGACAATATTCTTCATACTGATAATGCTTACTTCAAAGAAGTTTACTTGGAAAAACTCTTATCAGGAGAATATGCAGGTGCTACGGCCTTGTCTAATGCGGTCAAGTATCTATCTGACTTAGAGGAACTAAATGTTCGTATCCTTGAAGAAAATGGAAATTATTATCTTAAAGGACGACTTCCTTGGGTAACCAATGCTCGTAGGGATCGCTTCCTCACTATTTTTGTAGCAGGATTTGCAGATGATCCGAGTCAAAGTTATGTAGTAGCCGTACCATCGGACGCAGAAAACTTTAGTCGTTCCGAAGATTTGGAATTTGTCTCTCTCCCAAGGAGGGAATACAGCAGCCCTGACTTTTAACAAGGTCCCTTTAAAGGAAGAGTGGATTCTATCCAAGGATGCTCATCAGTTTTTAGCACAAAATCGTCCAGCCTTTTTAGGCTACCAATTTGGCCTAGCCTTTGGCTTAGCTGAACGTTCACTCTCAGAAGTCGAAAAAGAATTGGGGAAACGAGGTGTCTTGAAGGAAGAATGGCAGCATCAGGTCGAACAGTTAGATGATATTCGACATTCTCTCTATCAAGGACTATCTGAAGAGTCCTATTTCGTTAGAAATCCGCGCGAACTATTCCAGTTACGAATTGATATTGTTGATGTTGTTGCCCAAAGTCTCTTATTAGAACTACAAGCTGGTGGCGGTAGAGGATACTTTAGTAAATCGACATCCGGTTTCATACGTCGTTGGAATGAAGGTGCCTTTTTGCCAATTGTTTCTCCTAGTGCAGTACAGTTGCGACATATTCTAGCGACAAACTAAAAATAAAGAAAATAAAAACGAGGTTTATCTTTTTAAACTTCGTTTTTTAATCCTCCATTTAAGCGCTTTTATGCTATACTGATAATAACATGACTATTGGAGGTTCACATGAAAAAACTCCCCTTGGCCTTTTCAGGGTGCTTATTGGGATTGGCTGGAGCAGGCAATCTCATATTGGATATTTTTCCACTATTATCGCACGTCTTTAGTTTGTCAGGCTTGATTTTATGGTTTTATTTTTTATACAGTCATCTTAGTGATTGGCAAGAAAGCCAGCAAGAACTTAAGAAAGCTCCTCTATTATCGGGAATGGCGACCTTTCCCATGGCAGGGATGATTTTATCAACCTACTTACTGCGAATCTTACCTACGAGTATGAGTATCATAGCGCAAGCTCTTTGGTGGTTTGCTTTTCTTCTAGATGTAGGTTTAATCATCTACTTCACTAAAAATTATGTTCAGACTAAACCAAGAACTAGCGCAACGCCAAGTTGGACAGTTCTTTATGTAGGGATAGCAGTAGCAAGCTTGACCTACCCAGTGGTGGGCATAGTCGAGATTGCCTATGGCGCTTGGATTTTTGGCTTTACCTTAACCCTTTTCCTTTATCCTCTGATTTATCAAGATTTGAAAAGTAATCCATTGCCACGGGCTTTACTGGGGCAAGAAGGAATCTATTGTGCTCCCTTTTCTCTACTGTTAGCAGCACTCGTTCGGATCGGAGGTTCAGGACTTCATGGCTGGATTTTGCTAGTCATGATCCTTGCCTCACAGACTTTCTTTTTCTTTGTTCTCAGTCGTTTACCAAGGATTTTAAAACAGGGATTTCAACCAGCTTTTTCAGCCCTAACCTTCCCAACTATCATCACAGCAACTTCATTGAAAATGGCCCAAGGCATTCTGCAGTTTCCAGTCCTTAACTTTCTCGTTTGGTTAGAGATTATCATTTGTTTAACGATTCTTGTCTATGTATTAGTAGAATATATGCGGTATTTAAGAAACTAAAAAAGCCCCTAGCACTGAGAAGTGTTAGGGGTTTGTTGTCGAGCATAGAAACAATCAATTAGTTCAGCTTTCTCCTACTGCTCTTCATGTTCGGATAAAAAATAATAAGTCATAGTACCGAAGATTGATCCTACTCCGAGTCCTACTAATAGGAAAAATGCGATCATTTTGAGTTCTAGAAACTGCAAGAAGAAATCTGTAATGGAGTGATTTTCAAGAAGTACTTTTTTGGAAAATAGGATAAATAAGTAGAGAGTTGGGATGCTAGTTCCAACTAACCAACTTCTTAACTTGATTTGACGCTTGCTGTAAGTGATTTGTGGAATCTCGGATTGATCATCATCTTCTAAGTGAAGCCCTCTAGTAGAATATCTTGCCTTGAGACTGAGGGTAAAAATCATCAAGAAGTAGAGATAGGGCATAGCCATTCGAACCATCTCTATAAAGCGTCCAAACAAAAGATAGAACAGGAAGAGAAAGAAGGAAGAGTAAAAGATTTGGACCATGGAACGGGCGCAAGCCTTATAGATGACCTCTTGACGGCATTCGTCAAAAGGCCCTTGTATATGAAAGAAATTTCGAACTAAGCGAGTGGTTAAGTCTTCTTTTTTCATGGTAGTGACCTCTTAATAACCTTGTTTTTGATTAGCTTCTTTAAAGAGTTGATAGAGAGTATAGAAGTAGACTAGACTAAAAACGATACAGATGGTTAGAAATAGGAGATATCTCCAATCCATAGAATTCGTTAACAGTTGTGGGAAAGATACGAGGATAAAGCAGAGAGATGCGTTTAAGAGGCGTATTTTTTTTGATGTGATTTTCTGAAATCTTTGTCCTTTGTTCAAGACAGGAAGGGCTAAGAGGAAGATGATTAGAAAAGGACGCGTAATTTGGCCATAAACTAGGAAAACTGTCATAAAGATACTGATCAAAATATGGCTGAGAATTAAAGTTTGTAGTGATTTCATAAGTTTCCTCCTAATCGTCGTCTTGATCTTCTCTAGCTTTTTGAATACGAAGAGTGATGACAATATGCACTGTTAATCCGAAAAAGAAGGCTGCAACGATGGTTGACAAGATACTTCTTGTATTCAAGAGAGCGGTAAGATAGTTTTTGCTATCATCCATTAGGATATTGAGAAGTGGCATTCCAAACAACATGGCTATTCCATAGCCAAGACCAGCTTTAAGACCAGGATTACGTAACTGTTTCTTTTCTTTCTGGTTCAACACGTCAGGATCAATAGAAGCAATACCAGTTTGTAGTTTGACTAGTGACATAGATAGCACAAACCATGGAAATTAGAAAGATAATGATTGGATATCCAAAAGCGACTACTTGGGGATATCTAAAAGCAAGGACAAAGGGAATAAGATTGCCTAAAGTCATGAGGTAAAAGAGAATCATAAAGATTTTATTTCCGATGTGCTCAGCTTCGCGCCGTTTGTGTTCATCAAGTGGCCCTGAAATGCCATAGATACGTTTGATTAGTTTTTCATAGAGGGGTTCTTTTTTCATGGGTAATTTCTCCTAAATGAACGATGTTATTTTGTTTCTTTTACGAATTGATAGAGATAATAAAGATAAGTAATAGAAGAAAGGATAGCGATAGTTAGCAATAGATAATATTTCCAATCGTTTGAAATAACCGTCAGTTGTGGTAAGGATAGAAAGGATAGAATCATAAAGAATAGTGCTAAGTTGAGTATGCGCGTTTTTTGGGAATCTATCTTTAGATAAGTCAGTCCTTTGTTGAGTGCTGGAACAAAGACAAGAACAAGGACTGTATCGTAGATGGGCAAGTTCCCTGAAACGATGATGAAGATGAGCAGTGAAGCAAACAAAAGATGATAGGTAAGTAAAGTTACTAGTGATTTCATAAGCTTTCTCCTAATCCTTATCTTGCTCTTTTTTAGCTCTTGCAATGCGAAGTGAGTCGACAATATGTATCATAACTCCGAAAAAGAAAGCTCCCAGTATAGTTTTAAAAATATGTTTTGTATTTAGAAGAGAACTGATAAAATTTGAATTTTCACTTGTTAGGGTATCAATGAGTGGAATTATAAAAAATATCACTGTTCCATAAATCGAACCTGCTTTTAGACCAGGATAACGTAACTGCTTCTTTTCTTTTTTCATGAGTTTCCTCCTAATCCTTATCCTGGTCTTCCTTGGCTTTTGCAATGCGACGGGAGATGATAATCTGTATGACCACTCCAAAGAAGACAGACTGGAGGATACTTGAAAAAATATTTTTAAAAGCGAGAAGAGACTGAAGATAGTCCTGACTCTCACCTAGCAGTATAAGGAGAAGAGGGGTTGAAAAAAAACTCATTAATCCATAGACTATCCCAGCTTTCAGACCAGGGTAATGTAGTTGCTTACTTTCTTTCTCAGTCAGCATATCTGGTTCGATAGTTGTAATCCCTGTTTTTTGCATTTGGTAGGTGACATAGCCAGCAGCGATGAGGGCAATCACTAAAATCAGAGGAGGATAGACTAGAGCCACTAGTTGAGGAAATTGATAGGCCAGAACAAGCGGAATAAGATTGCCGAAAATCATCAGATAAAAGAGAATCATAAAGACTTTATTTCCGATGCGGTCAGCTTCGCGCCGTTTGTATTCGTCCAGTGGATCAGAAATACCGTAAGTGCGTTTGATGAGCTTTTCAGTGAAGGTTTCTTTTTTCATTTCTTCTCCTTTTTAAAAATCGTCCTCCCAAAAGAGACTGTTGAGGTCAGTTTGGAGACTTCGAGCGAGATTGAGACAAAGTTCCAAGGTAGGATTATACTTGTCGTTCTCAATCATGTTGATGGTTTGTCTCGAGACACCAATATCCTTGGCAAGTTCGAGTTGGGACTTTCCCAGTTCCTTGCGGAATTCTTTTACGCGATTCATGCTCCCTCCTTTTTAGTTTATGTCATATATATTTGACTATAGTATATTCTTTTAAGAACATAATGTCAACTATTTTTGACATATTTTTAAAAGAATCTTGATGATAATATTTCTATGTGAAAATCTTCTAGCGATTTTATGCTATAATGAAGAAAAATAAGAGTGATTTGGATACCCTGAATGCTATCCAATAAAGAAAGGGCAGAAAATGAACCATAAGATTGCAATTTTATCAGACATTCATGGCAACACGACCGCCTTAGCTGGAGTGCTTGAAGACGCTAAAAATTTGGGAGCGACTGAATATTGGCTTCTGGGAGATATTTTTCTTCCTGGGCCGGGAGCAACTGACTTGGTGGCTCTTTTGAAAGACCTTCCCATTACAGCATCTGTTCGAGGCAACTGGGATGATTGTGTGTTGGAGGTTTTAGATGGGCAATATGATCTAGAAGATCCCCAAGAAATCCAGCTTATGCGATTGACCCAGTATCTGATGGAGTGTCTAAACCCAGAGCATATTGATTGGTTGAGAAAGCTACCTATGATAGCCAAGAAAGAAATCGAAGGCTTGCGATTCTCACTTTCTCATAATTTGCCTGAGAAAAACTATGGTAGGGATTTACTGGTTGAAAATAATACCGATAAATTTGACCAGCTACTTGATGAAACTACTGATGTAGCCGTCTATGGACATGTTCATAAACAGCTTTTGCGTTATGGTAGTCAAGGGCAACAAATTATCAATCCAGGTTCGATTGGTATGCCTTATTTTGACTGGGAAGGGCTGAAAAATCACCGAGCCCAGTATGCCTTGCTTGAGGTTGAAAATGGTGAATTGGTCAATATCCAATTTCGTAAGGTTGCCTATGATTATGAAGCAGAGCTAGAATCAGCCAAGGAAAAAGGACTTCCTTTTATAGAAATGTATGAAGAGTTGCGACGAGAAGACAATTACCAAGGCCATAATAGGGAATTACTTGCTAGCCTAATTGAAAAGCATGGCTATGTGGAGGATGTGAAAAATTATTTTGATTTTTTGTAAGAGTTGCTTTAATGAACAGATACTAAATAAACGATTGGACGAGCCAATCGTTTTTAATATATCTTATTGTAATTGAGACTGATCTGGTAGGTAAGAACCACCGAGATAGGTTTTGCTGAGTTTTTCAAGGGTTCCATCTTGGTAGAGTTCTTTGAGGACCTTGTCAAATTGCTCTTTAAATTCTTTTTGGTCACTTGAGAAGATGATGTAGTTGTTTGGATTGTCATTGCTTTCCAAGTCAACCACGTTCAAGTCTAAACCTCGGTCTTGGATAATCTTTTGCACAGAGATTTTATCAAAGATTAGGAAATCAAATTCACCATTGGCGAGATCAGTCAGACGTTTAGCGACATCCTCACCAGAGTATTGGATAGTTGCAGGGTTGTCGGAGTGGCTTTGATTCCAGTCGGTAACAACCTTGGCAGTAGAAGTTCCAGTATCATCCTGGGTTGTTTTACCAGCGATGTCTTGAATAGAGGTAAGAGCCTTGTCTTTTCTGCTCACGAGAACCAAAGGATTTTTAGCGATTGGGAGTGAGTAGAGGTATTTGTCTGCTCTCTCTTTGGTGTAGCTTAGGTTATTGGCAGCAGTTTGGTAACGGCCGGCATCCACTCCAGGGAAGATACTTTCCCAGGCTGTTTTTTGGAATTCAATCTTGTATTGGTCTAGTTTTTCATCGACTGCTTTTAAAACTTCAACATCATATCCAGTCAGGTTTCCATCTTTTTCAAAGTCAAAAGGTGGGATGTCTCTGGCAGTGGCTACGACAATGGTTTTAGGACTAGTAGTGGCAGTAGAAGTGCTATCTTGTTTGGCTTGTCCACAGGCTACCAACAAGGGACTAATGGCAAATCATAAGAATAATTTTTCATAAGAGTCTCCTTTACTTAATGTTATCTAGCTTACCAGACAATCAGTCAGATATCCAATATATTTTTTTATGGAAGTGATAGAGAAATATTATAATTTCCAGTTTTGTAGTAAACAACTCAAGTAAGAAAAAGATAATTTGTTTCACCAATGAAAAATCTCTGCAAGCTCTTTCAGAATGTGGTAAAATGGAAGCAATAGAAATAGAAAAGGAAATCAATTATGAAATTTCTTGAGTTAAATAAAAAACGTCATGCGACCAAGCATTTTATTGATAAACCTGTCGATCCGAAGGATGTTCGTACAGCTATCGAAATCGCAACCTTGGCACCAAGCGCTCACAACAGTCAGCCTTGGAAATTCGTCGTGGTTCGTGAGAAAAATGCTGAACTAGCAAAATTGGCTTACGGTTCAAACTTTGAGCAAGTAGCATCTGCACCTGTAACTATTGCCTTGTTTACAGATACAGACTTAGCTAAACGTGCTCGCAAGATTGCCCGTACTGGTGGTGCCAACAATTTCTCAGAAGAGCAACTGCAATACTTCTTGAAAAATCTTCCAGCTGAGTTTGCACGTTACAACGAACAACAAGTCAGTGACTACTTGGCTCTTAATGCTGGGCTTGTAGCTATGAACTTGGTCCTTGCTTTGACTGACCAAGGAATCGGATCAAACATTATCCTTGGTTTTGACAAATCAAAAGTCAATGAAGTCTTGGAAATCGAAGAACGCTTCCGTCCAGAGCTCTTGATTACAGTGGGATACACAGATGAGAAGTTGGAACCAAGCTACCGCTTACCAGTAGATGAAATTATCGAAAAAAGATAGGAAGAAAAAATGACAGTTATTGATTTTACAGCAGAAGTAGAAAAACGTAAAGAAGACCTCTTGGCTGACTTGTTTATCCTTTTGGAAATCAACTCAGAACGTGATGACAGCAAGGCAGATGCGCAGCATCCTTTTGGACCTGGTCCAGTAAAAGCCTTGGAAAAATTCCTTGAAATCGCTGACCGTGATGGCTACCCAACAAAAAATGTTGACAACTACGCAGGTCATTTTGAGTTTGGTCAAGGAGAAGAAGTTCTCGGAATTTTTGCCCACATGGACGTAGTGCCAGCAGGTAGTGGATGGGATACTGATCCTTACACTCCAACTATCAAAGATGGTCGTCTCTATGCGCGTGGTGCTTCTGACGATAAGGGACCAACTACAGCATGTTATTATGGTTTGAAATCATCAAAGAATTGGGTCTTCCAACTTCTAAAAAAGTTCGTTTCATCGTGGGAACAGACGAAGAATCAGGTTGGGCAGACATGGACTACTACTTCGAGCATGTAGGACTTGCGAAACCAGACTTTGGTTTTTCTCCGGATGCTGAATTCCCTATCATCAATGGTGAAAAAGGAAATATCACTGAATACCTTCACTTTGCCGGTGAAAATACTGGTGCAGCTCGTCTTCACAGCTTTACAGGTGGATTGCGTGAAAACATGGTTCCAGAATCAGCAACAGCAGTCATTTCAGGTGACTTAGCAGACTTGCAAGGGAAACTAGACGCTTTCGTTGCAGAGCACAAACTCAGAGGAGAAATCCAAGAAGAGAACGGTCAGTACAAGGTGACTGTAATTGGTAAATCAGCTCACGGTGCTATGCCTGCTTCAGGTATCAATGGTGCAACTTATCTTGCCCTCTTCCTCAGCCAATTTGCTTTTGAAGGACCTGCAAAAGACTACCTCGATATTGCTGGTAAGATTCTTTTGAACGACCACGAAGGCAAGAACTTGAAAGTAGCTCATGTGGATGAAAAGATGGGTGCTCTTTCTATGAATGCGGGTGTCTTCCGCTTCGACGAATCAAGTGCTGACAATACCATTGCCCTCAACTTCCGTTATCCAAAAGGAACAAGCCCAGAGCAAATCAAGTCAGTTCTTGAAACCTTGCCAGTTGCTTCAGTTAGCCTCTCTGAACATGGTCACACTCCTCACTACGTACCAATGGAAGATCCACTCGTTCAAACCTTATTGAATGTTTATGAAAAACAAACAGGTCTTAAAGGTCACGAACAAGTTATCGGTGGTGGAACATTTGGACGTCTCTTAGAGCGTGGTGTAGCCTACGGTGCTATGTTCCCAGATTCTATCGATACCATGCACCAAGCCAATGAATTTATCGCCTTGGACGATCTTTCCGTGCTGCAGCAATCTATGCCGAAGCTATCTATGAATTGATCAAATAATGCTATAGAAGTCTGAGATTTAATGCTTAGACTTCTTTTTGGAGGGAAAGCAGATGTCTCAAATCGAAAGAATCAAGCAAGCTATCATGGAAGATCCACAGAATGCCAGCTATACTGAGCAAGGCATCGAGCCACTCTTTGCAGCACCAAAAACAGCTCGTATCAATATCATTGGCCAGGCACCTGGTCTCAAAACCCAGGAAGCAGGACTATACTGGAAGGATAAAAGTGGTGACCGCCTGCGCGAGTGGCTAGGTGTGGATGAAGACACCTTTTACAATTCAGGTTACTTTGCAGTCATGCCCATGGATTTCTACTTTCCAGGTCATGGGAAATCGGGTGACCTACCACCTCGTCCAGGTTTTGCAGAAAAATGGCATCCAGAACTCTTGAAGGAATTACCAGATATTCAATTAACCCTCTTGATTGGTCAGTATGCCCAAGCCTACTATCTACATGAGAAAGTTAGTGGCAAGGTGACAGACCGTGTGCATCGGTTCAAGGATTATTTGCCTGATTATTTCCCTCTGGTACATCCTTCACCCCGTAATCAAATCTGGATGAAAAAAAATCCTTGGTTTGAGGCAGAAGTAGTGCCTGACTTGAAAGATAGAATACAAAAAATTCTCGGAGAAGAAAAATGAAAGAAATTACTTTTAACAATTTTTACCAGCTTTATCAGAAAGAGTCGCTTTCTGTATTGGATGTGAGAGAAGTAGAGGAATTTGAGGCTCTTCATTTAGAAGGTGTTCGTAATTTCCCTCTCAGTCAACTGGCTGATGCTTATGAACAACTAGATAAAACCCAGCCTTACTATGTGATTTGTAAGTCAGGTATCCGTTCAGCACGTGCCTGCCAATTTTTAACAGAACAAGGCTATGAGGTTGTCAATGTCCAAGGTGGCATGGATGCCTTAGAATAAGAAAAATTTCCTTCGAAACCTTTTAAAAATGAGAAAGGACTCGAAGGATTTTTTTGCATTAAAATTCGGAAAATTGAAAACATTTTAGAATTATTTCGTGACAGCCTTTTCTAGCCTTTAATCATGTTATACTAAGAAAGTATTTTATTTTTAATAAGGAGAGTTTATGGCTAAAAAAGGTGCTTTAACAGGATTACTCCTGTTTGGAATATTTTTTGGAGCAGGTAACTTGATTTTCCCTCCAACTCTAGGCGCACAGTCTGGAGAAAACTTTCTCCCTGCCATTGCAGGATTTGTATTTTCAGGTGTTGGGATTGCCGTCCTAACCTTAATCATTGGAACCCTTAATCCAAAGGGCTATATCTATGAAATTTCTAAGAAAATTTCTCCATGGTTTGCGACAGTTTATCTCGCAGCTTTGTACTTGTCGATTGGTCCATTCTTTGCCATTCCACGTACAGCAACGACATCATTTGAAGTTGGTATTAGTCCGCTATTAGATCAAGCCGATAAAGGTTTAGGTTTGATTGTCTTCACCATTCTCTACTTTGTAGCTGCCTACCTAATCTCCTTGAATCCTTCAAAAATCTTGGATCGTATCGGTCGAGTCTTGACTCCAGTTTTTGCCATCTTAATTGTTATTCTGGTTATCCTTGGAGCTTTCAAGTATGGTGGGAATGCACCACAAGCGGCTTCAGGAGCTTATCAAGCTTCCGCCTTTGGAGCTGGTTTCTTAGAAGGATACAATACACTTGATGCGCTTGCTTCGGTTGCCTTCAGTGTTATTGCAGTACAAACCTTGAAACAACTTGGTTTTTCAAACAAGAAAGAGTACATTTCAACCATCTGGGTAGTTGGAATTGTTGTAGCACTCGGATTTAGTGCTCTCTACATCGGTCTAGGTTTCTTGGGCAATCATTTCCCAGTAACAGAAGAAGCAATGAAGAGCGGAACTCCTGGAGTTTATATCTTGTCTCAAGCGACTCAAGAAATCTTTGGTTCTACTGCTCAGCTTTTCCTTGCGGCTATGGTAACCGTTACTTGCTTTACAACAACTGTAGGTTTGATTGTATCAACTGCCGAGTTCTTTAACGGACGTTTCCCACAAGTCAGCTACAAGGTTTATGCGACTGTCTTTACCTTGATTGGTTTTGCCATTGCAAATCTTGGTTTGAGTGCTATTATTAAGTACTCTGTACCAGTTCTCGTTATTTTGTACCCAATTACGATTGCCATTGTCATGATTGTGATTGTGAACAAGTTTGTTGCTCTTTCAAAACCAGGAATGCAATTAACTGTTGGTATTGTCACAGCCATTGCTATTGCAAGTGTTTTAGGATCTACTTTTAAAGTTGAGGTCCTTGCAAATATCGTGAACGCTCTACCATTTGCGGAGGCTTCTCTGCCATGGTTGGTACCAGCTATTATCGGAATTCTACTTTCTCTTGTTCTTCCAAATAAACAAGAAAGTGAAACTTTTGAAATGGAATAATCACTAAAATCACTTTTGTAGCTAAGTCTACAGGAGTGATTTTCTTTTTTATCCGATGATAAATGTGTTATAATAGGTAGCAAAAGAGGTGAAAAAATGAATCAAACTGTAGAATATATCAAAGAACTAACTGCTATTGCGTCACCAACAGGTTTTACGCGTGAAATTACGAATTATTTAGTTGAGACGCTTGAAAAACTAGGCTATCAACCTATTCGTACTGCTAAAGGTGGAGTGAATGTTACCATTAAAGGTAAAAATAATGAGCAACATCGCTATGTAACTGCCCATGTGGATACCCTGGGAGCTATCGTTCGCGCTGTTAAACCAGATGGTCGTCTCAAAATGGACCGTATCGGTGGTTATCCTTGGAATATGATTGAGGGTGAAAACTGTACGGTCCATGTAGCTAATACAGGGAAAACTATTTCAGGTACGATTTTGATCCACCAAACTTCTTGTCACGTTTACAAAGATGCGGGAACAGCGGAACGTACACAGGACAATATGGAAGTTCGTTTGGATGAAAAAGTGACCAATGAAAAAGAAACACGCGCACTCGGTATCGAGGTTGGTGATTTTATCAGCTTTGACCCACGAACTGTCGTGACTGAGACAGGCTTTATCAAGTCTCGTCATTTGGATGACAAGGTCAGCGGAGCTATTCTCCTTAATCTCCTCAAAGTCTACAAAGAAGAAGGAATTGAACTTCCTGTCACTACGCATTTTGCCTTTTCAGTCTTTGAAGAAGTGGGGCATGGTGCTAACTCAAGCATCCCTAGTCAAGTTGTCGAATATCTAGCTGTGGATATGGGAGCAATGGGAGATGATCAGCAGACAGACGATTACACAGTCTCTATCTGTGTCAAGGATGCTTCAGGTCCTTATCACTATGAATTCCGTCAACACTTGGTTGCCCTTGCAAAAGAGCAAGACATTCCATTCAAACTAGATATCTATCCATTTTACGGTTCTGATGCTTCTGCAGCGATGTCAGCTGGAGCAGAGGTTAAGCACGCTCTTCTAGGAGCAGGTATTGAGTCAAGTCACTCATACGAGCGTACTCATACTGATTCTGTAGTGGCTACTGAGCGTATGGTGGATGCTTATCTCAAGAGTGGGTTGGTGGACTGAAGAGTCGATAAAGTACTATGTATGAAATACTGAAACAAATAGCAACGCCTGCTATAATAACAGGATTGATTTCGAGTTTGTATGCTTATTTTCAAAAGAAAAAAGAGGACTATCGTAAGTATGTGTATGAAAATAAACAAGAAAACTTTAAAGAACTAGTTGTTTATGCTGATGAACTGGTCGATAAAGGAATTACTAATCCAGATTTAGAAAAAAACTACTTTTTAAAAATTTCTCAAAAAAATTAATCCGTATGGACGAAAAAAATAAAAAAACTTTTGGAAAATATCAGTGGATAGAAGATGATGGATATGTGTGGTATCAAATAGAAATTATAGAGAAAAAACTTGCTTTCTCAAATACTTCAAATAGAAGATTTAAAAGAACTAGCTCATCGGATACAAATTTCTAAACGATTACTAGATATTAAAAGTAGAAAAATAATATTCCGCTCATAAATTCAGCTAAAATATGGTTTTAATTTATTTCAGTATGCGATGTTATTACTTCAGCTATTTTTCATATACTCTGGGTATAAGAGTTTTATCGAACAACCCTACTGAAATTCTCTTTGTTATTAGCTTATTGGTTGATTATAGTGTAACTTTTAATTTTTTTACTCCCAGAATTGAGTATTAATGAAAGCGATGATAGAAAAATCTGAAATAGCATTACAGTACTCCTTTTTCGTTATTGTCGCAGTTGATGCTGGAATAGCGTATTATTTGTATTATATAATTCTTTTCTATTGCTCTGTCTTGTTGGAATGGTTTCATTTTGTCTAAGTCTTGGTGATAGTAATTTCAAAAAGCTATTATTTTTCGGGAGAAAGTGAAATTGGTAAAGTATCTACAATTTATATCGAAGAATATAGAAAACTACAGGGACCTAAGTTAAGTGAGAGACGCTTAAGAAATTATTTTAAAGTTATTCCATTTTTAAATAAGATTAAGATTTTATTTCATAAAGATAAGAGGGAGGGGAATGATGACCTATAAACACCGACTCTTTGACCTTAATCACACCCTTTTAGAGTTGAAAGGAGAAACTTATGTGCCTCATCTGTCAACGAATTGAACTCATCAAGTCTGGTAATAATCCCTACTTTGTCAAGGAATTAGAAACAGGCTATGTTGTGATTGGTGACCACCAGTACTTTGAAGGTTACACTCTGTTTTTAGCAAAGGAACATGTCACAGAACTACATCATCTAGATCCAAGTGTTAAACTTCGTTTTTTAGAGGAAATGAGTATGGTTCAGGAAGCTGTCTCTAAAGCCTTCTCTGCTGAAAAGATGAATGTAGAGTTGCTTGGAAATGAGGATGCCCATGCCCACTGGCATATTTTTCCGAGACGTGAGGGTGATATGAAGGGGCACGGTCTTAATGGTCGTGGTCCAGTCTGGTGGGTTCCTTGGGAAGAAATGGCAGCAGAAGATTGCCAAGTGCAACCGAAACAATTAGAAAACTTAATCCAAACTTTATCCGTTGAATTGGATAAAGTTATCATATGAAAGGATAAATCATGAAAAAAAGATACCTTATCTTGTCTGGACTACTAGCCCTAACATTGGCGGCTTGTTCGCAAGAAAAACCAGCAACTTCTGACGCAAAAGCTTCTTCAGAGCAAAAGACTGTACAAGAAGGAACCGCGGGAAGTAAATCTCAGGAAGCTAGTCAAAAGAAAGCGGAAGTGGTCAATAAGGGAGATTACTATAGCATTCAAGGCAAGTACGATGAAATTGTTATCGCTAATAAACACTATCCCTTATCTAAAGATTATAATCCAGGAGAAAATCCTACCGCTAAGGCAGAACTGTTGAAACTTATTGCAGCTATGCAGCAAGCAGGTTTCCCAATCAGCGACCACTATAGTGGATTTAGAAGTTATGAGACTCAGGTTAAATTGTATCAAGATTATGTCAATCAAGACGGAAAGGCAGAGGCTGACCGCTATTCTGCACGACCTGGATATAGTGAACACCAAACTGGTCTTGCTTTCGACCTTATCGGCACAGATGGAGACTTAGTGACAGAAGAAAAAGCAGCTCAATGGCTCTTGGATCATGCTGCTGACTATGGCTTTGTAGTTCGTTATCTTAAAGGTAAGGAAAAAGAAACAGGATATATGGCTGAAGAATGGCACCTTCGCTATGTTGGCAAAGAAGCCAAAGAAATTGCAGCAAGTGGCCTCAGTTTGGAAGAGTATTACGGTTTTGAAGGTGGAGACTATGTTGATTAGTCGCAAAACATCTTGCAAGATTACTTAAAATTTGATAAAATGAATAATAATTAAATAGGAATCTGCAAGACTAGTATCTCAGGGGAAGTATATCAGGGAGGAGAGCCGTGACTGAAAGCTCTCTATATGAAAGCTGGGTGAATTCACTTGCCTATGGATTCAGAAATAAAGGTCTGACTTGTCAGATAAAAACGGATGGTACCGCGTGTCAACGCTCCGAGTATGGAGTTTTTGGCATGTGGTTTTCTTTTTATCTACGAGAGACTGATGGAGGAATTATGTCAACTATTGAAGAACAATTAAAAGCGCTTCGTGAAGAAACGCTAGCTAGCTTGAAGCAGATTACTGCTGAAAATGAAAAAGAGATGCAAGAATTGCGTGTCTCTGTCCTTGGTAAAAAAGGTTCGCTTACTGAAATCCTCAAAGGGATGAAAGGACGTATCTGCAGAAATGCGTCCTGTTATCGGGAAAACACGTCAATGAGGCTCGTGATGTCTCTAACAGCTGCCTTTGAAGAAACAGCTAAGCTCTTGGAAGAAAAGAAAGTGGAAGCTCAACTAGCAAGTGAGAGCATCGATGTTACACTTCCAGGTCGTCCAGTTGCGACTGGTCACCGTCACGTTCTCACACAAACTAGTGAAGAAATCGAAGATATCTTCATCGGGATGGGTTACCAAGTCGTGGATGGATTTGAAGTTGAACAAGACTACTATAACTTTGAACGTATGAACCTTCCAAAGGATCACCCAGCTCGTGATATGCAGGACACTTTCTATATCACAGAAGAAATCTTGCTTCGTACTCACACGTCTCCAGTTCAGGCTCGTGCTATGGATGCCCATGATTTTTCAAAAGGTCCTTTGAAGATGATCTCACCAGGACGTGTATTCCGTCGTGATACAGACGATGCAACCCACAGTCACCAGTTCCACCAGATCGAAGGTTTGGTTGTTGGGAAAAACATCTCTATGGCTGACCTTCAAAGGAACTCTCCAGTTGATTGTACAAAAAATGTTTGGTGAAGAGCGTCAAATCCGTTTGCGTCCATCTTACTTCCCATTCACTGAGCCATCTGTTGAGGTGGATGTTTCATGCTTCAAGTGTGGAGGAGCTGGCTGTAACGTATGTAAGAAAACTGGTTGGATCGAGATTATGGGTGCCGGTATGGTTCACCCACGTGTCCTTGAGATGAGTGGTATCGATGCAACTGTTTACTCTGGTTTTGCCTTTGGTCTTGGTCAAGAGCGTGTCGCTATGCTCCGCTACGGAATCAACGATATCCGTGGATTCTACCAAGGGGATGTACGCTTCTCAGAACAGTTTAAATAAGATTGAAACCTGAAACACAGTCCTATACAGTTCTAGTCATTTTCTCTCGCTGAGAAATGGTGAGGACTGACTCGAAGAAAAAGAAAGGAATTGAAAAGGTCTTGCTTGCTGAGATCTTACAATCAGAATTATGTTAGTATCATATAAATGGTTAAAAGAATTGGTGGACATTGATGTACCATCACAAGAGTTGGCTGAAAAAATGTCAACCACAGGGATCGAAGTAGAAGGTGTGGAATCACCTGCTGCTGGTCTCTCAAAAATTGTCGTTGGTGAGGTCTTGTCTTGTGAAGATGTGCCCGAAACACACTTGCATGTCTGTCAAGTCAACGTGGGTGAAGAAGAAGCCCGTCAAATCGTCTGTGGAGCACCAAATGTGCGTGCAGGCATCAAGGTTATGGTGGCTCTTCCAGGGAGCTCGCATCGCTGACAACTACAAAGATTAAAAAGGGAAAATCCGTGGCTTAGAGTCACTCGGAATGATCTGTTCACTTGGTGAATTAGGGATTTCTGACTCTGTTGTACCGAAAGAATTTGCAGATGGCATCCAAATCTTGCCAGATGATGCAGTTCCAGGTGAGGAAGTCTTCTCCTATCTAGAATTGGATGATGAAATTATCGAACTTTCCATCACTCCAAACCGTGCAGACGCTCTTTCTATGCGTGGGGTAGCTCACGAAGTAGCAGCTATCTATGACAAGGCAGTCAACTTTAAAGAATTTACTTTAACAGAAACAGACCAAGCCGCATCGGATGCTCTTTCTGTCAGCATTGATACAGACAAGGCTCCTTACTATGCAGCTCGTATCTTGGACAATGTGACCATCGCACCAAGTCCACAATGGTTGCAAAACCTCCTCATGAACGAAGGCATTCGTCCCATTAACAATGTCGTCGACGTGACCAACTATATCTTGCTTTACTTTGGTCAGCCTATGCATGCCTTTGACTTGGATACCTTTGAAGGGACTGAAATCCGTGTTCGTGAAGCGCGTGAAGGTGAAACGTTGGTAACCTTGGACGGTGAAGAACGTAACTTGGAAACAACTGACTTAGTGATTACTGTTGCTGATAAACCAGTAGCCCTTGCAGGTGTCATGGGTGGACAAGCTACAGAAATCTCTGAAAAGTCTACTCGTGTCGTCCTTGAAGCTGCTGTCTTCAATGGCAAATCTATCCGTAAGACAAGTGGTCGTCTCAACCTTCGTTCTGAATCATCTTCTCGCTTTGAAAAAGGCATCAATGTGGCAACCGTTAATGAAGCTCTTGATGCGGCAGCGAGCATGATTGCAGAGCTTGCAGGTGCGACAGTGCGTAAGGGAATCGTTTCAGCAGGCAAGTTGGATACATCTGATGTAGAAGTTTCTTCAACCCTTGCAGACGTTAACCGTGTCCTTGGTACAGAGCTTTCATATGCCGATGTGGAAGACGTCTTCCGTCGTCTAGGATTTGGCCTTTCTGGAAATGCAGAAAGTTTCACAGTGAGCGTTCCTCGTCGCCGTTGGGACATCACTATCGAAGCGGACCTCTTTGAAGAAATTGCTCGGATTTATGGTTATGACAAATTACCAGCAACCCTTCCAAAAGATGATGGGACAGCCGGTGAATTAACAGCTACACAAAAATTGCGCCGTCAAGTTCGTACCATTGCAGAAGGTGCTGGATTGACAGAAATCATCACCTACGCTCTGACAACTCCTGAAAAAGCAGTGGAGTTTACAGCTCAACCAAGTAACCTTACAGAGCTCATGTGGCCAATGACTGTGGACCGTTCAGTCCTCCGTCAAAATATGGTTTCAGGTATTTTGGATACCGTAGCTTATAACGTAGCGCGGAAGAACAAAGACTTGGCTCTTTATGAGATTGGAAAAGTCTTTGAACAAACAGGTAATCCAAAAGAAGACTTGCCAAACGAAATCAACAGCTTTGCTTTTGCATTGACTGGTTTAGTCGCTGAAAAAGACTTCCAGACTCCAGCTGTTCCAGTTGACTTCTTCTATGCTAAGGGAATCCTAGAAGCCCTCTTTGCTCGCTTGGATCTTGAAGCGACCTATACAGCAACGCAGGAAATCAAGAGTCTTCACCCAGGACGTACAGCCTTGATCTCACTTGGTGATCAAGTAGTTGGTTTCCTCGGTCAAGTGCACCCTGTGACGGCTAAGGCTTACGATATTCCAGAAACTTATGTGGCAGAGCTTAACCTTTCAACTATTGAAGCAGCCCTTCAACCAGCAGCAGCCTTTGTGGAAATTACTAAATTCCCAGCAGTCAGCCGTGATATCGCCCTTCTCCTCAAAGCAGAAGTGACTCACCAAGAGGTGGTTGATGCCATTCAAGCCGCGGGCGTGAAACGTTTGACAGACATCAAACTCTTTGATGTCTTCTCCGGTGAAAAACTGGGACTTGGCATGAAGTCTATGGCCTACAGCTTGACCTTCCAAAATCCAGAAGATAGTTTGACAGACGAAGAAGTCGCACGCTATATGGAAAAAATCCAAGCATCACTCGAAGAAAGAGTGCATGCAGAAGTGCGTTAGGAATCTTTATAAAAAGTCGAGATTTTTCGCTCGACTTTTTTTGATTATTCAGCATTTCTTATTTATGTAAGCGCTTTACTTGTATCAGGGATTAAGTTATAATAAATACAAAAAGAGTGAAATATATAATCCAATATAAAGGAGGATTAGAATGACCAAAATGAAAAAAACACTCTCGGCCCTATTTGCTGTACTTGCTCTTATCTGCTTATTTGGTTGTCAGCAGTCTCAAGCGAAGAAAGAAACACCAAAGGAATTGAGTCAGGAAGAAATTATCGATAAGGGACTCCAAGCATTTGAACACCTCAAAGATAGCGAAATAAAGATAGAGGTAAGTAGTAAAAGGGAATACAAAGAAGGAGTTGATGTTAAGGATAAACATTTCAACCGGGATGTTACTTTTGAAGGCACATTTGAATTAAAACCTCTTCGAGTCCGTGGAGTTCTTACTGGATACAAATTTCCAGAGGAACGATATTATACCACGGGTATTGAGTACGTAAAAAATTCAAAAGGTGAGTGGGAAAATCGCGCAACTACCCATAGGATTAATGAAAAACCTGTGGGAGTTAAACCAGAGGCTATTCGCTATTTTCAAACACAAAAAGATAAATTCAAAGTTAGTGACCAAGATGACAACTATGTCTTAACATTCGAAACAACAGATGTGAAAAATATTCTTGAACCTAATCAAAATATGTTACTTGGTGCCGTCAATTTTGTAGCATTTCGATATAGTAAGAATGGCCAAGGTAGTTACCAAGTGAATCTTCTGGTCTCTAAGGATAACTTTACGCCCATGGCTGTTACTTATGTTTGTAAATTTGATAATGAGCGAGCCACTGAAAATTTAACAAGCAAGGTCACATTTTCAAAGCAAAATAGTGGCCTTCGAGTAGAAGTTCCTGATGAATTTGTTGAGTCAGGCGAGCAGTAAACAAAGGGAGAGAAAACAATGAAATGTAAAGGAAAAATCTACCTTGGCCTTTTGAGTCTTCTTGCTTGTCTACTACTTTCAGCTTGCCAGCCAGAAGGACCCAAGGAATCAGCCCAGTCTGTAGCTATTAAGTCCTTTGTAGGGGCTTTACGTGATGCAAAAAGTATGGAGTATGTCAGCAAGATCTATCGCAAGAATCTGACATCCTTGGGTGAAGCTAGAAGATATATGGGGGAGACCCTCATCCGCGATGGGAAAATTCAATTTGAACCCCTTAAATATAGTGAATATCAGGAAAATAGTGCACGGACTGAGATAGAGGATAGAGAGGAAATTGATAAAGTCCTTAATACAGTTGGTCCAGCTGATTTTATGTACCTTCCATTAAAAGTCTACTCCCCAGAGGAAGGAGTTCAATACAGGAGTTCGTACACACCTTACAGAGAAGGTAAAGAACCGGAGCGAGTATGGAAAAAGCTAAGCAAGAGTCAGATGAAAAAAATAAGGAAAGAGATAAGATGGACCCAGAAGTGGGGCGTCATGAGCTTATTTTAAAACTTTATGAGAAGTATGCGGAAGAATTTAGCAGAACCGAGGATGGCAATTATGTCTATTTGGATTATCAGGGAGACATTACAGAAGATAAAGACCAGGCGGGAGAAATGCAATCGACTCTTTTAAACAGCAGTATTTTTACAAAATATAAAGATGAGATTACAGGGGTAAATTTGGAAATGCACCTGGTCTTGAGAAAGGAAACTTCTGAGAAAAAAGAAATCCTAGTTCCTAATGAGGCAAGGATTGAACTGAAGACCCAAGTAGAATCAAAAGATGGCTTGAAAACAAGTAATGAAGACTATTTTGAATTTATCTACCGGGATATCAATAAGGTAGACGAAATCAAGGCCCCTAGTGATTTAGACATCAGTAAAATTAAAGACCAATAAAAGAAGATTTTCTAACAAGAAAAGGTTAAAGTAGAAATAGATGAAAGTATCCATCCTTAAGGATGGATTTTTCTTGTTCTGGTCAGTAGTTAATGTTAGATCGATGATAAAATTGATTGCGAGACTCACAGTTCGAAATTCATTTTTTGAGACAAAATTTTTTAGTAAAATACTAACGATAAAAATGTACATAAATCCTTGTAATGACTAAAAAAAAGAGTATAATGAAGGTAAGATTAGTAGGAGGTGGATTATGTTAGAAGTCCGTAATCTTGAAAAAAGTTTTGGTCCCAAACAAGTCTTGTTTGGCGTTGATTTTCAAGCTCAGCCTGGAAGAATTTTAGGTCTAGTTGGAAAAAATGGAGCTGGGAAAACAACCATTTTCCACAGTATTTTGAAATTTTTAGATTATCAAGGAGAAATTCAGTTTGATGGCCAGGAAATTTGTCAGGAAACCTATGCTCGGATTGGCTATCTACCCGAAGAACGTAGTCTCATGCCTAAGTTGACAGTTCTAGAGCAGGTTCGTTACCTAGCGATGTTAAAAGGCATGGATGCCAAAGAAGTCAAAGAAAAACTCCCTCAATGGATGGAGAAGCTGGAAGTCAAGGGAAAATTGACAGACAAGATTAAGAGTCTCTCAAAAGGAAATCAGCAGAAGATTCAGCTGATTATTACTTTAATGCATGAACCAGATCTGATCATTCTAGATGAACCTTTTAGTGGCCTGGATCCAGTCAATACTGAATTGCTCAAGCAGGTTATCCTCAAAGAAAAAGAACGTGGTGCAACCATTATCTTTTCAGACCACGTCATGACCAATGTCGAAGAACTTTGTGATGATATCCTGATGATTCGTGATGGACAAGTGGTCCTGCATGGACCTGTCCAAGATGTTCGTAATCAATACGGCAAAACGCGACTCTTTGTTGCAAGTGAAAAGAGTCAGGAAGACTTGGAAAAACTCCCACATGTCATTCATGCTAGCTTAACCAAGCAGGGGATTTGGAAGCTCATCCTAGATGATGAAAATGCTGGTCAGGAGCTCTTTGCTATCTTGACTCAAGGACACTATATTGCGACCTTTGACCAGCAAGCTCCGACAATTGACGAAATCTTTAAACTAGAATCAGGGGTGGAAGTATGAGAAATATGTTGGTTGTAATCAAAGAAACTTATCTACGTCATGTCAAATCCTGGAGTTTCTTCTTTATGGTAATCTCGCCTTTTCTCTTTATCGGCTTGTCTGGCGGAATTGGCTATCTCCAAGGTTCCTCTCTGGCTCAGAATAATAAGGTGGCAGTAGTGAGTTCGGTACCTGCTGTAACAGAGAGTCTTAAATCGACCAATGGCATTAATTTTGACTATAAGGATGAAGCAAGCGCCCAAGAAGCTGTCAAGGATGAAAAAATAAAAGGTTATTTGACCATTGATCAAGAAGGTAGTGTCCTCAAGGCAGTCTATCACGGTGAAACTTCACTTGAAACTGGTATTAAGTTAGCTGTGACAACTAAGTTGAATGAGCTCCAATACCAACTCAATCGTTCGGAGGCGCATTTATCTCAGGAACAGGAACAGCACTTGGCACAACGATTCAATTCTCAGAGCAGATTGATGAATCTAAGGAAAGTAAAAAGATGGTCCAAACCTTTGCGGCGGCAGGACTAGGCTTCTTCCTCTATATGATCTTGATTACTTATGCTAGTGTCACTGCTCAAGAGGTAGCCAGTGAAAAAGGGACAAAAATTATGGAAGTGGTCTTTTCAAGTATTCGTGCTAGTCACTACTTTTACGCGCGCATGATTGCCTTACTTCTTGTCATTTTGACTCATATTGGTATTTATGTTGTAGGCGGACTTGGAGCTATCTTATTCTTTAAGGATATGCCTTTCTTGGCTAATTCAGGTATTCTAAGCCACTTTGGGAGAAGCTTTTTTTCGGTCAATACCTTGTTGTTTGTCTTGGTCAGTCTCTTTATGTATGTGGTCTTGGCGCCTTCTTAGGTTCTATGGTTTCTCGCCCTGAAGATGCAGGAAAGGCCTTATCTCCGTTGATGATTTTGATAATAGCTGGTTTTGTTGGCGTTACTGCCCTAGGCGCTGCAGGAGACAATCTGATTTTGAAAATTGGATCCTATATTCCCTTTATTTCTACTTTCTTTATGCCTTTTAGAGCCATTAATGGTTATGCAAATAGCATCGAGGCTTGGATTTCTCTTGCGATAACAGTTGTATTTGCCGTAACTGCAACCGCCTTTATCGGACGTATGTATGCCAGCCTAGTCCTTCAAACAGATGATTTAGGTATCTGGAAAACCTTTAAACGAGCTTTAAGCTATAAATAAAGTAAGGGACCTGTGAGTGTATCTCCCAGGTCTTTTTATTCGCTGAAATATTTCACATTAATTTCTTCTAAACCTTTGACTAATAAAGAAAATTATCGTACAATAAAAGAGTACGTGATAAAAATGAGACCAGAGTTTATATACTCTGGCATTAGTAGTAAAAAAGAGGAGAAACGCTTTGGAATTAGAAGTATTTGCTGGGCAAGAAAAAAGTGAACTATCTATGATTGAGGTAGCTCGTGCCATCTTGGAACAACGTGGTCGCGACCACGAGATGCATTTTAGCGATTTGGTCAATGAAATCCAAAAACTATCTTGGTACCTCTAATAGCGATATTCATGAAGCACTACCTTTGTTCTATACAGAGTTGAACTTTGATGGTAGCTTCATCTCTCTTGGAGATAACAAATGGGGCCTTCGTTCATGGTATGGAGTAGATGAAATTGACGAAGAAATCATTGCTCTTGAAGAAAGTGACGATGAAGAAGTAGCACCTAAGGCTAAGAAAAAACGTGTTAATGCCTTTATGGATGGAGATACGGATGCCATTGATTATGGTGCAGATGATCCAGAGGATGAGGATGCCTACGAAGAAGATCCAGCTCTTTCTTATGATGATGAAAATCCAGACGATGAGAAGAACGAAGTAGAAGCCTACGACGCTGAAATCAATGAAATCGCACCAGACGATCTTGGGGAAGATGTTGATCTCGTTGAAGAAGATGACGAAGACTCTGAGGACGAAGAAGAATAATACCAAACAACAAGGAAATCTCCTTGTTGTTTTCTTTTCTGCAGTAGAACTATAAATCTAGTAAAGAATGACATTTGACAAATGAGACAAATTGAGGTAAGATATTGTTCGGGCACCTCTTTTCGAGGTCGGAGCTTCCTAGTTTCTAGGGAGCTATTTTTGTTTTTCCAGGGGAATTATCATCCTGGATTGTAGTTGTCGATGAAGGTCTTGTTTTCTTAGTCCCCCTCTAGTGAACAAGATCTTGAGCATTTTAGAAAGAGGAATCTATGTCTACGAAATATATTTTTGTAACTGGTGGTGTGGTGTCGTCTATTGGGAAAGGGATCGTTGCGGCGAGCCTAGGACGGCTCTTGAAAAATCGTGGTTTGAAGGTAACCATCCAAAAATTTGACCCTTATATCAATATTGACCCAGGAACCATGAGCCCTTACCAGCACGGGGAAGTCTTTGTAACAGATGATGGGGCTGAGACAGATTTGGACTTGGGTCACTATGAACGTTTTATTGATATCAATCTCAATAAATACTCAAATGTGACAACTGGTAAAATCTACAGTGAAGTTCTTCGCAAGGAACGTCGTGGAGAGTACCTCGGTGCAACTGTCCAAGTCATTCCTCATATTACAGATGCTTTGAAAGAAAAAATCAAGCGTGCTGCCCTAACGACTGACTCTGATGTTATTATTACAGAGGTTGGGGGAACAGTCGGCGATATTGAGTCCCTTCCATTCTTAGAAGCGCTCCGTCAGATGAAGTCTGATGTCGGAGCAGAAAATGTCATGTATATCCATACAACCTTGCTTCCTTACCTCAAGGCAGCCGGAGAAATGAAGACTAAGCCGACTCAACACTCTGTCAAAGAGTTGCGTGGTTTGGGAATCCAGCCAAATATGTTAGTCATTCGTACAGAAAAACCAGCAGGACAAGGGATTAAAAATAAACTAGCCCAGTTCTGTGATGTGGCGCCAGAAGCTGTTATCGAGTCCTTAGACGTAGATCATCTTTACCAAATTCCACTTAATCTGCAAGCTCAAGGCATGGATCAAATCGTCTGTGATCATTTGAAGATTGATGCACCGGCAGCAGATATGACAGAGTGGTCAGCTATGGTTGATAAGGTTATGAATCTCAAAAAACAAGTCAAAATTGCTCTTGTTGGTAAGTATGTCGAGTTGCAAGATGCCTACATTTCTGTCGTAGAGGCCTTGAAACACTCTGGTTATGCCAATGATGCAGAAGTCAAGATTGATTGGGTCAATGCTAACGATGTGACAGCTGACAATGTGGCAGAACTTCTATCTGACGCTGACGGAATCATCGTTCCAGGTGGTTTTTGGTCAACGTGGCACTGAGGGTAAGATTCAAGCGATTCGCTATGCTCGAGAAAAATGATGTACCAATGTTGGGAGTCTGCTTGGGAATGCAGTTGACTTGTATCGAGTTTGCCCGTCATGTTTTGGGACTTGAAGGAGCTAATTCAGCAGAGCTTGATCCTGATACAAAATATCCAATCATCGATATCATGCGTGATCAGATTGATGTTGAGGACATGGGGGAACCCTTCGTTTGGGACTTTATCCTTCTAAGTTGAAAACGTGGTTCTAAGGCAGCGGCAGCTTATCATAACAAAGAAGTGGTCCAACGTCGCCACCGCCACCGTTATGAGTTTAACAATGCTTTCCGTGAACAGTTTGAAGGTGCAGGATTTGTCTTCTCAGGTGTTTCACCAGACAATCGCTTGGTCGAAATTGTTGAAATCCCAGAAAACAAATTCTTTGTGGCTTGTCAGTACCATCCAGAGCTTTCAAGTCGTCCAAATCGTCCAGAAGAACTTTACACTGCTTTTGTAACAGCAGCTGTTGAAAATAGTAAATAGTAGAATAAACCTTTGAGAGTCATCTCAGAGGTTTTTATTTGTTTTCAGTATTATGAAAATCTGGAAAATCAGCTCTGAATTTGGTAAGATAAGATTATGGATTTTGAAAAAATTGAACAAGCATATACCTATTTACTAGAAAATGTCCAAATCATTCAAAACGATTTGGCGACAAGCTTTTATGATGCCTTGATTGAACAAAATGGGATCTATCTCGATGGTCAAACCGCTCTGGAGCAAGTCAAAAAAAATAACCAGGCCTTAAAACGTTTGGCACTTCGAAAAGAGGAGTGGTTACGGACCTATCAATTTTTGTTAATGAAGGCAGCTCAAACAGAACCTCTTCAAGCCAATCACCAGTTCACCCCGGATGCGGTTGGTCACTTGATGATTTTTATCATTGAACAACTTTTCCCTGCTGAAAGTGTGAGCTTATTGGAATTGGGGTCTGGGATGGGAATTCTGGGAGCTAGCTTCTTAACGTCCATGAACAAAAAGATAGATTACCTGGGAATAGAACTTGATGACCTCTTGATTGACTTGGCGGCAAGCATGGCGGAAGTAATGGATCTTCAAATGGGCTTTGTCCAAGGAGATGCAGTACGTCCACAAGTATTAAAAGAAAGTGACATCATTGTGAGCGATCTGCCTGTCGGTTACTATCCAGATGATCAGACAGCCTCACGTTATCTAGTAGCTGCTAAGAACGAACATACTTATGCTCATCATTTGTTAATGGAACAATCACTCAAGTATCTCAGAACAGGAGGCTATGCAATTTTTCTAGCTCCAACAGATCTTCTGACAAGTCCTCAGAGTGAACTTTTGAAATCATGGCTGACTGAACAAGCTCAACTAGTGGCTATTGTGGCCTTACCTGATGATCTCTTCGCCCAAGGAGCTCAGTCTAAGAGCATTTTTGTCCTACAAAAGAAGACAGGAGAAGGAGTTGAACCATTTGTTTATCCACTTACCAGTCTTCGTGACCCTGAAATTTTGATGGAATTTAAGGAAAATTTTCAAAATTGGTGTCAAGGGCATGAAATCTAGTGCAAATTTTGGTATAATAGTTGAAAACGCTTAAAAAGGGGAATAAATTTATGACAAAAACCATTGCAATTAACGCTGGAAGCTCTAGCTTGAAATGGCAACTATATCAAATGCCAGAAGAAAAGGTGCTTGCAAAAGGTTTAATTGAGCGAATCGGATTGAAGGATTCTGTTTCAACAGTTAAATTTGATGGTCGTTCTGAAGAACAAGTTCTTGATATTGAAAACCATACATTGGCTGTTAAGATTTTGCTTGATGACTTGATTCGTTTTAATATTATTAAAACTTATGATGAAATTACTGGTGTCGGACACCGTGTTGTTGCAGGTGGAGAGTACTTCAAAGAGTCTACAGTTGTTGAAGGTGATGTCTTAGAAAAAATTGAAGAACTAGGACTTCTTGCTCCATTGCACAACCCTGCCAATGCAGCTGGTATTCGTGCCTTCAAAGAATTGTTGCCAGATATTACAAGTGTAGCAGTCTTTGATACATCATTCCACACAACAATGCCAGAAAAGGCCTATCGTTATCCATTACCAACTAAGTACTATACAGAAAACAAGGTTCGTAAATATGGAGCACACGGTACAAGTCACCAGTACGTTGCTCAAGAAGCAGCAAAACTTTTGGGACGTCCACTAGAAGAGTTGAAATTGATCACTTGCCATATCGGTAACGGTGCTTCTATCACAGCTGTTAAGGGAGGTCAATCAATCGATACATCAATGGGATTCACTCCACTTGCTGGTGTTATGATGGGAACAAGAACTGGAGATATCGACCCTGCTATCATTCCTTACTTGATGGAACATACAGAAGACTTCAAGACTCCAGACGATATTAGTCGTATTCTAAACCGTGAATCTGGTCTTCAGGCCGTTTCAGGCTTATCAAGTGACATGCGTGATGTTCAGAATGGTGTGAACGAAGGCAATCACGATGCTATTCTTGCCTTTGAAATGTATGTTGACCGTATCCAGAACACATTGGACAATACTTGGCAGTCCTAAACGGGGCAGATGCTATTATCTTTACTGCTGGTGTTGGTGAAAATTCAACTCTTGTGCGCGAGAAAGTTATTTCAGGTATCTCTTGGTTTGGTTGTGATCTAGACCCAGAGAAAAATGTCTTTGGAGTAACTGGAGACATTTCTACAGATGCTGCGACACTTCGTGTACTTGTCATCCCAACTGATGAAGAACTTGTGATTGCGCGTGATGTTGAGCGTTTGAAAAAATAAATGATAAGAAAAACGACCTTCTCGAAAGAGAGGTCGATTTTTTATTTTTCAAAAATAATTCACCATTTAGTGAGCGAAACTTCGCCACTATTGAGCCAAATTTTTTCACCAGTAGCTATTTGGATTTGTAGTTGACCCTGGTCAGAGATATCACAAGCTTTTCCTGAGATGATTTCTTGATCTTTCTTAAAGGAAATTTCTTTGCCTAAAACAATTGATTGTTTTTTATAAAGGTAAAGCAGCTCATCGGCCTCAGTTTCGTAGAAACATTTCCAGATTTCTGCAATCAGCTCGTTGCGAGTGATTGGGCTATTTTGAGAGAAGAGACTTCCAGCTTTCCCTTGTAGGTTTTTTGGAAAATCAGCGATAGTAAGTTGATACCAACACCAATAATAACATCTGTGACAAGGCCTGTTTCGACAGAAGTGATGGCTTCAGTTAGAATACCGGCTATTTTTTTCTGATTTAGGTATAAATCATTTACCCATTTGATATCTAAATCAATCAGACAAAGGTTTTTAACAGCCTTATAAATTGCGGCTGCAGTCAGGAGTGTATAAGCTGGTAGATCTAGATAAGAGAGATTGGGCTTGAGGTGGAGAGACATGTAAATCCCACCTTGTTCTGGAGAATAGTAGGGGCGTTGAAATCGACCACGTCCCATAGTTTGGCCTGTTGATAGGTAGAGTGTGTCTCCTTTGGCACTAGCTTCCATGGCCTCCTTAGCATCACTCTGGGTTGATTTGGTGATAGGTTTAAATTGAACTGAGATTGGGCTGTTAGCTTCTATTTCTTGAGGTAAGATTAGGTCACCGTGAAGAAGTTTGTAGCCACGATTTTTGATGCTGTCAATTTCTAAACCTTCTTGCTGGAGGCGCTGGATAGCCTTCCAAACAGAGGTGCGAGAGAGGTTTAATATTTCAGCGATTTTCTCTCCGCTTAAATAATCTGTTTCATGAGCTAAGATTTTGTAAACTTCTTGGTAGGATTTCATACTAGGTCCTTTCTGGAACAACTAGATTTATTGTACCATATTTTTAAAAAAGGATGTGCGCTTTGAGAGATATCTTAGCTCGCTATAAAATTTTACCTAGTTTTAGTCAGGATGACATGGACAAAGTGGTTTTCAAATCATTTGAAAA